>Ga0256826_1001128_pt1 | contig 16529 bp, 17 predicted proteins | sample CV79metaG_FD_185975 | JGI IMG/M metagenome (GOLD analysis project Ga0256826, IMG submission 185975) | Hydrothermal vent microbial communities from East Pacific Rise, Pacific Ocean - CV79 | ecosystem: Environmental > Aquatic > Marine > Hydrothermal vents | place: Pacific Ocean: East Pacific Rise...
GCCTCTGTTTGAAGTGGAATAGTGATGCAGGTAAAGAGTGGGTATCAAATCCCATTCAAACGATGAAGTTTAGGTTTACAGATTTTCTTATACTATTATATAGATATTTGTAGGTTTTTCTTGTCGGATTAGATACAATACAAAAAAATATTCCTTAACATGGAGAGCAAACTTTGCCAAGAAAACAACTGCACCTTATCAGCCTAGGCTGTACCAAAAACCTCGTTGATTCAGAGGTTATGTTGGGTCGTCTTCAAGAGTATGAAATTTCAGATAATGTCAAAACTGCTGATGTTATTATTATTAACACCTGTGGATTTATTGATGCTGCAAAAGAAGAGAGCATCAATACTATTTTAAACACTCACGAAGAGCGGAAAAAAGACTCTTTATTAGTAGTATCAGGCTGTTTAACAGAGCGTTATAAACAAGAACTGCAACGAGACTTACCCGAAGTTGATATTTTTACAGGGGTTGGCGACTACGAACAGATTGATAAGATGATTGCCGAAAAAAGAGGTATATTCTCGCCTCAAGTCTATTTAGCCAATGAAACAGCACAGCGTGTTATTACAGGTTCAAATACCCATGCCTATATAAAAATGGCAGAGGGATGTAATCAAAGCTGTTCCTTTTGTGCAATTCCTAGCTTTAAAGGAAAACTTCACTCTCGTACCCTCCTTTCTATAGAAAAAGAGGTCAAAGCATTGGTTGCCAAAGGCTTTTATGAGTTCTCTTTTATATCACAAGACTCCTCTAGTTATGGGCGTGATATGGGGCTAAAAGAGGGATTAATTAATTTAATCTCAATAGTAGAGCAGATTGATGGGGTAAAAGTGGCTCGTATTTTGTACCTATATCCAAGCACTACTACCTTTAAACTCATTGACACAATTGCTGATTCTAAAATTTTTGAAACCTACTACGATATGCCAATTCAACAGATAGATGATGGAATTTTAAAAATGATGCGTCGTGGTTTTGGAGAGAAAAAGACCATTGAACTTTTAGAACATATGAAGTCTAAAAAAGATGCTTTTATACGAACTTCTATTATTGCAGGACACCCAGGAGAGAGTAATAAAGCTTTTGAACGTGTTTGTGACTTTATGAAAGAGTTTAACTTTGACCGTTTCAATGTTTTTTTCTACTCAAATGAAGAGACAACCCCTGCATTTACCATGAAACCTGTCGAAGAAGAGGTTATTGAAGAGCGTGTAGAAATTTTAGAAGAGATTTCAAATGAGACAACTAAAAAATCACTAGAGAACATGATAGGAAAACCCATTAATGTTATTTTAGAGGGCGAAAGTGATGAACACGAATATATATTATCAGCTCGTCCAACCCTTTGGGCAAGAGAGATAGATGGAGATTTACTTATCACAGACACTTCAGATTTAGAGATTATTTTTGGTGGGCTTTATGAAGCAAAAGTAACAGAATTGGCAGGAGATAGACTGTTGGCAACCCTTGTAAAAGCTCTATAATCGATTAATTATGAATTTTTCATGTTCGATTTTATTGAACCTACAAAATTCAAAAAACCTATTAGCCTTTTCGGCAGGGGTTGACTCCTCGGCTCTCTTTTTTTTACTTTTAGAACATAATATCTCTTTTGATATTGCGTTGGTAAACTATGGGCTTCGTGAAAATTCAATAGTAGAAGAAGAACACGCTATAGCCTTGGGCAAAAAATATAAACTGAAATGCTACAGCACAAAAGCACCCTCTTTTACAAATAATTTTGAAAAAAATGCCAGAGAGTTTCGTTACGATTTTTTTGATAAAATTATTAAAGAAAATAACTACACAAACTTACTTACAGCCCATCAACTCAATGACCAACTTGAATGGTTCTTAATGCGTTTAACCAAAGGGGCAGGAACAACTGAACTTTTAGGGCTAGAACCTATATCTGAACGAAAAAAATATACCGTAATTCGCCCTCTGTTAGAACACTCTAAAGAGGAACTTCTAAACTATCTAAATCAAAATAACTACCCTTATTTTATAGATGAGAGTAACCATAGTGATAAATATGAACGGAATCGTTTTAGAAAAGATTTTTCTGATAAACTTTTGGCTGAATATAAAGAGGGAATTAAACGAAGTTTTGATTATTTAAGAGAAGATAAAAAAAGTCTACTTGCAGGATATAAAGAGCTTTTTCACTATAAAGAGATGTATATTTTAAACTGCGAAAATGAATCTATAAAGATTCGTATTGTTGACAAGTATCTAAAAATATTAGGCTATCTGCTTTCAGGAAAACAACGCAAAGAGCTGGAAAAAGAGTCTTCACTTGTTTTTGGAGGTCTTTGGGCAGTAGAAGTTAAAGAGAAGAATATATATATTACTCCATACCTAAAAATAACCATGCCCAAAAAGTTTAAAGAAGAGTGCAGAACAGTTAAAGTCCCCTCTAAAATTCGTGCGTATCTCTATAAAGAAGAACTCTCTCCTAGAGACCTTTTAAAGTTTTTCTAAAATAAACTGAACCTCTAACAGTTGTTCTTTTTCTTCAAATTTCAACTCACTATTTTTTACTTTTACTAAAAAATGTAGAGATAAACTTTCTATAAAATTATTAATTTTTTTGATTTTATTTTTATCTACTTGAATCGTTACCGTATACTCATGTTCGACCTTTGACTCTACACGAACATCAGAGAACATGGATTCAGTCTCTTTTTTAAAAGCTTCTAAGCTAAACTTTTGTGCTTTATCAACAATATTGTATTTACGATAGGTCTCTTCTAATTCACTTTTTTTACTGTTATAGCTTTTGATATTTTGGTAGTGATGAACCATCTTAGGTATAACCCATACAAATAGAAGTGCTAAAGACCCTATAAACAATAGCTTTGTTATAAGCCCACCTGACTTTAAACTCATGTTTGCTCCTCTTATACTTTTGACTTAAATGAAAATTCTGTCATAAAATTTTCAAGTGGATTAATAGCAAATTTTCCATTAGGATAACGTTCACTAAGACTCTTTCTTAATGGTTCAATTCCCCAAACGATACCTTTTAACTTTATCTTTGAATTTGAAATTAATGCATTTTTTAGTTCAGCACTTTTACCCATAGATAAAAAGACTTCTTTGGCTGTACTAGCAAGCAGTGCATGATTTGTCTGTGCATAGATTTGAGATTCAAGTATTTGCATACTTTTTACGGTTTTTTGACTCTCTAAAGTGTAATACCCTCCCATCCCCAAGACAAATAGAAAGGGTACAAAAGAGAGTAGTGTACTTTTCACGCTGGAACGTGAAGAGTCTTTATTGGAAAAAAGTAATTTTAATTTATCAAAAAAAGAGATGTCTGTTTGCACAGAAGAAGCACTAGGAATCGAAGAATCATTCAATTTTAGATTTTCTAAATTATGCTTTGTTTCAGTTTGTACCGATACCACATTGTTTGGTTGTAACGTATAATCATTTTGTAAATCATTAGCAATAGAGGTATGTCCTGCTGATAAAGAAGAGCGAATATAACTTGATGATGCTCTGCTTTGTTCCCCAGCCATATGATGCAAAAGATTATGAATACTGTTTTGTGTTGGTAAAATAGTCAATGAGAGTTCTTCTCTTAATACTTTAAGTAACTTAGGAGAATCATCGGTCAATAACATCTCTATATGGTCTGCAAATTTATAGGAGATTTTATAATAGGCTTTCATACTTTTATAAACACGAATTGCTATCTGTTTTTCACTCAATCCACGTGTACCAATGACCCAACTCTGATGAATTTTATCTTCGGTAGCAAACATCATATAGAGTTTACGGTCAAAGTAGCCAATAAGAAGTGTTAATTTGTTATCCAACTTTTTTTTATACTCTTGGTAAAGAATCGTAAATGGAGAAAAATAGAGTGTGGTGGGGATATTTCCAATATCCATTTTATCTTGAACTACAAAATTGTTATTAAAAATTTTTGCAGATACCTTATTTTTATCTTCTTTATCACTAACAGTTTGACTTGTTGCTAAAGAGATAGAGGCAATTTGTGTATAAGGATACTGAGATTGCAAAAGACGAATACGTTCAATAAACTTCTCTTTTTCACTCTCATGAAATTGCTCCATCTCTTTTGCAATAAAACCATCTTCAGTTTGAATTGCATGATTTAAAAAATAAAATTCTCTCTCTTTATAATGGGTAATGGTTACATATTGTCTGTTGGGCATATTATTCTCCTTGCTATACTGTTTCTATTAAATTCATAAACTATCTAATATATAATATTTATTTAATTTTTTATTTATCTATGACAAGTATATCAAAATTTTTATTTTTAACAGCTTATGTTATAAAATATTTTTTTATATGGTATAAAAGCACTTTTTTAAGATATTCTACGATTTAACAACTACAATATTGAGTTTAATCAATTTAAACTTAAACTAAACTTTGGTATAAAATTTATATTTTACTTAAGAGAATACTTTTTCATTTGTACCTGTAAATAACGCTTTGCACTCTCTTTGTCCATACTTTGAACATCTAAAACTTGATGATAGATTTCCAGTGTACTAAAAGGTTTAGGAATTATAAATTCATCCCAGCTTGGTATTTGCCAATACGAATGTGGTTGATAATTTACAAGCATTAGTGGTAATTTTGCACGTAAGGCTAAAGCCACTGCTCCATCACTCATGCTGTAACGAGGTCCTTTTGGTCCATCGGGAGTTATCATAAGTGAATAACCCTCTTTTAATATTTTAATCGCAGAGATTAAAACAGATTTAGCACCTCTTCTTGAAGAGCCACGAATAGGTAGAATTTTAAGTATTTTCAGCGTTCTAGCAATCAGTTCTCCATCATAATGTTGTGCAATTATGGCAGAAGTTCGTTGTGTTTTACGAAGTTTTCTATAGACTTGTGGAGCAATAAGAAGTTCAGAGTGCCAAGTAATTGCCATGCACTGACCCTCTATAGGTTTATCTATAAAATGGTATTTTTTACGATAAGTAAACCACAATAAACGCATCACAATATAGAGAAGTGGAGGGATAAAGATTATCCCTACTCTACGAAAGAATCTCTTACGCACAAACCGTTCCCTCTAATGCTCCTCTTGAAGTTTTTGTTACCTCTACTTCAATAATTTTACCAAGTAGCTCTTCGCTACCCTCTACAAAAAAGAGTTTTCCATCATCACTTCGTCCAGAAATTTTTCCACCTGATTTAAGCTCATCAAGGTAAACCCTATGTTTTGCACCCATTTGTGCATCCATGATTTCATCTAAAATTTCTGTATGACGAGCTTGAAGTTTTGTTAATCTTGCCCCAGAGAGTTCATTTGAAATCTGTGTATCAAACTTGGCAGCCGAAGTATGAGGTCTAGGGGAATATTTAAAGGAGAAAAGCTGTTCAAAACGAACTTTCTCTAAAACATCCATAGTATCTGCAAAATCCTCTTCACTTTCCCCTGGAAAACCTACAATAATATCTGTAGATATGGTTGCTTTTGGGCAAAGTTTACGAATCTTGTCACAGCGATTAATAAACCACTCTTTTGAATACCCACGTCTCATACTTTTCAGTAAAGAGGTTGAACCACTCTGTAAAGGTACATGAATCTGTTTACAAATTTTGGGATTAGAAGCAAACTCTTCTAAAAACTCATCATCCATATGTAACGGGTGTGGAGAGGTAAAACGAATACGTTCTAATCCATCTATCTTGGAAATTAATCTAAGAAGTTCAGTAAAATTACATTTCTCATCGTTAGATGTAAAATGTTTTCCGTAGTTATTAACATTTTGCCCTAAAAGCATAACCTCTTTTGCACCTGTTTTTACTGCTTTTGCTATCTCTTTTACAATAAGCTCCGAAGGTATTGAGACCTCATCTCCACGTGTAGCAGGAACAATACAGTAGGTACACGATTTATCACACCCCATTGAGATATTGACCATGAATTTAAATCCATTGGTTCTATACTCTCCAAAGGCATAAGAGCTGTCGTCATAATTTAAATCTATCTCAACAGCGTGTCTTTTATCAACTACTTGCGTAATTTTAGATATATTTCTAGCACCCAATACAAAATCTACTACAGGGGCTCTTTTAATAATGTCTTTACCTAGATGTGAAGCTGTACAACCTGTCACACCTATTTTCGCATCTTTTTTCTTAAATTTATTAAACACACCTATCTCTGAAAAAAGCTTTGAAACAGGCTTTTCTCGGACAGAACAGGTATTTATAATAATTAAATCAGCTTCTTTTAACTCTTGCGTTAACTCATATGGCTCTTTACGATTTAGTTCTGCTATCATATGTTCGCTATCACGAACATTCATAGCACAACCCAATGTTTCTATGTATAATTTTTTCATTCTATAAATATTCGTAAATTTTATTTTACGATATGCACCTCATAAAGATACTCATCATCATCTAATCCAAACTTAACTTCTCTCATATAAACAGAGTACTCTTTATCTTCAAAATGCTCAATCAACGATTTTAACTCTTTATGTGAATTCTCTTTATCAAAATAAAAAATAGATTTCTTTTCTAAATCTTCTTCAATCTTTTCAATCTCAATAAGCTTGGGTTTCGCCGTTACAGATGCTCTTGCCAGTTTTAATTTCATTCAATATCCTTATGTATATACTCTATGATTAATTTAATCTTGTAATGTAATTTTGTTGTATTTTATTAAATAATTATACCGTATTAGTTTAAAGGTTAGTTTAGATATAATGCCACTCTTCATTCAACTGACAAAATCACGCTAAATTGTAACGCATAAGTTCATTTTTTGGAGACTTCAAAAAAATTGTATTATAAAGGATATACCTATGGAAAAAATTGTAGATATTATTGAAGCGATGGCACATGAAAAAAATATTTCACTGGAATCAGCTGTAGATGCTTTTAAGGAAGCACTTATAAAAACAGCAAAAAGATGTACCACTTATACTTCTCATTTTGAAGCAACTGTAGATATGATAGGCAGAGACTACAACGTAGAGCAAATTGTAATTATTGCAAAAGATAGTGATGAACGATTTGATACCGAACCCGATTCAGTCATCTCTTTAGAAGAGGCTCATGAGCTTTATGGTTCAGATTTAGAACTGGGAGATGAACTAAGAAGTCCTTTTATACTCGAAGAGCATGGACGTACAGCATCGTTTAACCTTTTCAAAGAGTTACAATACCACATTCAACGACAAGTAGAGCAAGAGCTTTTTGAAAAGTACCGAGAAAAAGTGGGTCAAGTGATGATTGGTACAGTTAATCGTGTTGATGAACAAGAAAACACCTTTATAGAAATTGGCGAGTTAAAAGGTCTTTTAAGTCAACGTAACCGTATTAAAGGCGAAAAGTTTAAAAGAGGAGATACCGTAAAAGCACTTTTACGTTATGTGAGTATTGACCCAGAAATGGGTATGTTTTTAGAACTTACAAGAACTGCTCCAAAATTCTTAGAGAAATTAATGGAAAAAGAAGTTCCTGAAATAGCAGATGAATCGGTACTTATTATCTCATCAGCAAGAATTCCTGGGCAACGTGCAAAAATTGCTCTAAAAACAGACTTTCCAAATATTGACCCTATTGGTGCAGCTGTTGGTGTAAAAGGGGTAAGAATCAATGCCGTAAGTGCAGAACTTAGTGGCGAAAACATTGACTGTATTGACCATTCTCCAATTCCTGAAGTCTTTATAACACGTTCTTTATCTCCTGCTATAGTACAAAGTGTAAAAATCACATCGACCAAAGATAAAAAAGTGATAGTTAACATTACTTCTGACCAAAAAGCAAAAGCAATTGGGAAAAGTGGTATCAATATTCGTTTGGCTTCTATGTTAACAGGGTACACCATTGAACTCAACGAGATAGCAGGCATAACAGACAAGTCTAAAGAAAACTATGGAAAAAATAGTACAGAAATAGAGAAAACAACAAATACGGATGCATTGGCTGACCTATTTAAATAAAATAAAAAATAACATAAAGAAACAACTAAGTAGATACATATTATAATGTCCTTCTTAACACAGAAGGATACTTAATGATTTTATCAATTCAATATTTACGTGGAGTTGCTGCCCTATTAGTTGTGCTTAGTCATATTGCATGGAAAAATATTCAAGCAGGTGGTTCAACCATGCATTGGTGGCATGAGGCTGGTACATTTGGCGTTGATATATTTTTTATTATCTCTGGATACATCATGGTCTATATAACCCAAAATATGCACCAAAAACCTCACAATGTTAGAACCTTTCTAAAAAAACGTTTTATTCGTATTGTTCCTCTTTATTGGTTCTATACCCTTATTGCTTTGGCTATCTTTATACTGATGCCTGAACGGGTTAACAGTGCAGGTGGTGGTACAGATGTGCTAAAATCATTCTTTCTACTCCCTTTAAAATCCAGTGAAAATTACTTGGTTGGTGTAGGGTGGACTTTGCATTATGAATTTTTATTCTATATACTTTTCTCTTTTGGGCTTATTTTAAGTAGAAAAACAGGAAATATTGTTGTAGCATCAGCCATTCTCTTTTCGGTACTCTACTCTATCTTTATTCCCATGGAGGGAATGAGCTATATTTTTCATACTTTTTTAAATGATATATTTATTGAATTTGCCTTAGGTATGTTTCTCTATTTTTTACTGCTTAAAGTCAAAAATATTCCGTGGATTCTATCTCTCTCCTCTATTATTATTGGTATTCTCTTTTTCTACTATCTCCATACAGGTGGAAGCGTTACAGGGGTTCATCATATTGACACAGGAGCAAGTGCCTTTTTAATCTGTTTTGGTGTGGTCTCTTTGGAGTATTTTTGGAAAAAAAGAGAGTGTAAGCTCTTAACCTTACTTGGAAATGCCTCCTACTCTATCTATCTTCTGCATCCTTTTATATTGGTTGCTGTTGTTATGGTTAGTAGTAAATTAGAAAATATTTTACCCTTAAGTGAAAGCCTTTTGATTATTATTATGTTTATAAGTGCACTCATTGCTGGGTATATTTCTCATATTCTTATAGAAAAAAACCTTATAAAGTGGACAAAAAGAGTCTTTAACTAACATCGTTCTACACAGCATCTAAACAGAAGCTAAATATAATTTAAATATTTAAGTTATATTCTCACTAAAAAAGATTTATTATGAAAATTTTACTACTTGAAGACGATGCACTACTCTCTAAGATTTTGACAAAGCACCTTAAAGAGAACTACGAAACAACACCTGTCTATGATGGGAACTCTGCACTGGATATATTGGAAAAAGAGAAATTTGATTTACTTATTCTAGATTCAAATGTTCCAGGTATTTCGGGCTTAGAACTTATAAAAGAGTTACGCTCTTATAACGATACAACCCCTATTATTATGATTACTGCTTACCAAGATACCTTGCACCTTAAAAGTGCATTTACACATGGTTGTAATGACTACATAAAAAAACCGTTTGAACTTGATGAGCTTGATATGCGAATCGAAAATATCAGTCGTACCTTTAATATTGAGCAAAATCAACTAATAAGTATTTCAAAAGATATTCTTTTTGATGCTTTAAATAACCAAATTATTAAAAATAATATTGATTTCTCAATTGCAAAGAAAGAGAGTGAATTTTTAAACTATTTGGTAAAAAATCGTAATCGTACCATTTCAAAAGAGGAACTCATTCAAAACTTATGGTCTTTTGAAAACATGCCCAGCGATGCGACCCTGCGTGTTTATATCCGAAACCTACGTTCACTAATAGGAAAAGAGGCGATTATAACCATTCGAGGAATGGGGTATCGTCTTGTATCATAATGAACGTCGTGCCTTAATCTCTTTTTTACTTATCTACATCAGCTCGTCACTTATTATGCTTGGTTCTATTGGTTTTCTTTACTACAAGGAACAAATGGCGACCATAGATAGGTATTGTGGGGTTAGTATGGAAAACATGGCGATGCAAATAAAAATGGATATTCTCAATGACAAAGAGATAAATTCTCTTTTTGATGATGTTGAACGTTTACGAATTGGTCTTTACGACAACAATAAAAAAGCCATTGTTTCCAATCTGACTACCAAAAAAATTGATTTTAAACAGACAAACTATAGTAATATGACCTCTGCTTTTTTTGTAAGCTCCTTTATTAAACCAAAAGGAGGCATAAAATACATCATAATCGAAGATTCCAAAGTCTCTCATCAGATGGTTCAGCTACAATCACTTATTTGGACAATGTTCTTAATTGCTTCTCTTTTTATTACCTTTATTGGCTATCTTCTAAGTCGATTACTGCTAAAACCTGTAAAAGAAAACTTTGCTATTTTAAATCACTTTATCAAAGACTCTGCACACGAACTCAATACTCCTGTTACAGCTCTAATGATGTCTGCAAACTATCTAAAAAAATCCTACGATAAAGAGATGGTCGAACACATGCTTCTGAGTTCAAAAATGATTTCAGAAGTCTACAACTCTATCTCTTACCTTGCCTTTCATGATTTAGATATAGAAGAGAAAGAAGAGTTTGATTTAGCAGAATTAATTTCAGTATCAATACTCTATTTTAAAGAGATAGCAAATAATAAAAATATAAAAATTAATTCCGAATTAAATAGTTCTATTATATATATGGATAAAAACAGTATAAAAAAGCTTATTAACAACCTTATTACAAATGCTATTAAATATTCTTACCCAAACAGAAATATTACTATTAGTCTAAAAGATAGTATTTTTAAAATTACAGATGAAGGAATAGGTATATCTAAAAAAGATAAAAAGATGATTTTCAAACGTTATAAACGTATTAAGAATAAAAATAGTGGAGGTGGTTTTGGAATAGGATTGGATATTGTTCGAGGTATTTGTAAATCAAATAACATAAAGATAAAGCTAGAATCAGAGCTTAAAAAAGGTTCAACGTTTACCCTAATCTTTCCAGAAGAGAAAAAATCTCTTGTAAAAAGTACAAAATAGTATCGACTATCTTTTAATCCATATCAATGTTTGGAGAAAATTAAGCTTTATGTTTACCTGTTAAAATAAGCATCATAACAACTGCTATAAATTTTAAATATTTTTTTCAGTTAGATTTTAGCATGAATCAGCTATTGGAAATCTTATTTGTGATAACATATTGGAATTAAAAGAGAAAATGATGAAATAGCTAATGTTTAAAATCACTAAAAAGACATCTTATTTAATAGATGCAATATTTATTTTTAGTATATTGTCTATCTCATTTGCTATATATGACTATATTGGAAGTTATCAAAAACTCTATTTACTTCCTATCTATATAGGATTTTCATTTTTTTTTATTTCACAATATATTTAGATTGAGCAATAGACAAGAGAGCCTTTGGTATATTTCCTTTGTGCTGATTTTTTTTTACTCTATATATTGTTCACCAAAAGATTTATGGACTCTAATTATCTATATCTCTGTTCCTATACAGATTATTTTGATTACTTATCATGTTTATTCTGATAACTATATAGGAATTTTTTCAAAAGAGATACAAGAGATAAAAGATAAATGGTCATGGTTTAGAAAGATTATCATCATAACGCCTATTTATATTTACTTATTTTTGATTATATTCTATTTTGATAATGGATTTGTAGAAAATATTATAGTTTATAGTATTATTCTTTTTACCATATTGATAAGATTTTTAACTTATCCATATACATACAAACAAATATTACAAATATTACAAATTTTATTGATTCTTATTTTGGTCATATTTTACTTATTTTCATGTTGCAATATTTTCTTTCAAAATATAGAAATATTGGAAGATATTAGTTATTATTTACTTATATTTTTAATTTTGCTTTCATATATAACTTATAAATCAAAAAACTTTGGAAAGGTTCTTATAAGTTTAGCAGTTTATATATTTTTTAGTATAAAATTATTATTTTTTAATGAACATATTTCCAAGAAATCTCATATAATTGAAGCAGAAGGTCTTGCGAAACAATTAATAGATGCGGAACTTCATTATAAAGAATCTCATGGTAAGTTTTATATAAATAGTGATTTCAATAAAACAATAACAGAATTAGAAATTAAGTTTTTCCCTGATACGATTTTTGAATATAATATAAAAGCAGGAGAGACAACCATTTTAATTATAGTAAATGAAAAAAATAAAAGAGATTATATATATTTATTTTATCCACGAGATAACAGTGATAAGATTAAAGGGTATAATAGAGATTCTTGGGAAGGTTATATTTATAAGAAGGATTATATAACTCACTCAAAAACAGATATAGATTTACAAAATGATGGAGAGATAGTCTCTAGATACAAAAATGAAATTATAAAGCAAGAACTAACACCCCTGCCGTTCAATCTCCTAGAATTATATCATAAAAGTGGAGATTGAACGGCAGGGGTGTTGGTGGACGTGGGGTTGGTTTTATGCCATGTTTGATATGTGGTGCGTTGAAAACAGCACCCTACGGGTTTTAATTAAAAAGTTCGGAATGAGTGCCTATTCTTACAAGCTTTAATGTCTCATCTTCAACCCTGTAAATCAAAAGTAAATCCCCACTAATATGAAACTCTCGATAGTCTGAATAGTTCCCTTTTAAAGGGTGGTCTTTTGCCTCTTGGGGTAAATTTTCTTCTTTTAAAAGGGTTGTGATATAAACCACATATTTTAGATAGAGCTTATCGGTAAATTTTATCTTTCGGTACTCTTTTAAAAAAGTTTTGGTTCTAAAGAGCTTTAACATTTAGATTACTCTCTTTTAAAAACTCCTCTAAACTAACAATTTCTCCCTCATTATTTTCTGCCTCTTTCATCGCTTGAATGGTAGTAGCATTAGGAACTTTTAGCTCAAAAGGAATACCCTTTTCATAACGAATACGGTTCATGAATAGAGTAATGGCTTGTGATGTTGTGAGTCCAATTTGCTTTAAAATCTCTTCAACTTCATATTTTAACTGCTCATCTACTCTTGCTCTTACTGTGCTGTTAAGTGCCATAGTTTAGCCTTTTTGTGATTTTATTTATTGTAGCGTATTTGGGCTACAAATTAGCTAAATAGACCTTACACCCCTACCGTGTTTGATATGTGGTGCGTTGCAAACGCACCCTACGCATTATCAAGCTTGTTTGAAAGTTCTAAACCTCTTGCTCTGTTTGCTTTTGCTACCATTACATCAAAACGTGTCTTTGCATCATATTGAGTCAAAGCAATGGTTGCTAACTCATCAAAAAGCTTATTGAGTGAAATCTCTTTGCTCTTGGCATAGCCTCGCGATATTTTGGAATAAATTCCTTATTTCATTAATAACAATAGAGTAAAATAGTTTTTCAACGTCTGACCCCTAGAGTTTTTTTTAGTTACTTTTCTTTCTTTGTTCTGACACAAAGAAAAAAAAGTAACAGAGAAACAATAAAACGATTAAGCCTTTCGGCGAAAGTTTAAAAGCCTACCAACTCTCATTCATGGGCGATAAAATCGATTCTACGGCTTTTAAAATTTGATTCTCATTTTCGCTCTAACTCATCAAATGAAAAACCTTCAACATTAATACCTTTTCGTAATTCTTCTATAACCTTTTGCGTCTCAACATTAGGAATTTCCACTTCAATTTTCCTCAAAGCCTCCTCTATCTTATCCTCAACAAAAGGATAAAAACTCTCTGCCAATTTAAATATCTCTGTTGAACCAATATCCATAGTTTCATCAAATTTTGACTTTGCATTCTCAATAGCTGTTTTAATCAGAATCGAATGTTTTTTGCTATCAAAGCCACCAACTAATTTACCATTTAGATATTGTTTCCAACCTTTTGGAGTTTTCATCTTATCAAACGATTCAAATGGAAAGAGATGATAAAACAACCAAACCTCAAAACAGGGATTACTTTGAGCTACGCTCCAATTTTCTTGTATTAAACAATTGGCTCGTAACTCTTCAATCTGTCTTCCCCACTCATCCGTATCAATAACAAACCAAACCTCATCATCTTTTTCATATTTTGGATTTGAAGTATCAATAATATGACCAACAGCTTTTTTATACAAACCATTTGGAGAGGTATTATCATGTTGGCTAGGTGCTTCTACCTCTAGCCTAATTTTGGAACTTATTTCAGAAAAATAGTTAAAATACTGCTTTTCTCTCTTTTTCCCTTCACAATAGATAATAATCAGTTTTGCATCTTTTGTTGGTTCTTCTCTTGTATAGAGTAATTTTCTACTCCTCAACATTATAATCATGCCAATTCAAATCTTTTAAATTCCCAAGAAAAGGGATAGAGCCATATCTTCCCATCAAATATCCTTTACGAATATCAATCGTATTATGCTCCTTATAATCACTTAGCGAGTATAAATCGGTACATCCATTTTTGTCCTTTTCTGCAAACCAAATTTCATCTTGTCTAAAGATATTTTGGTCTAACAGGTTTGACTCATGGGTAGTAAAAATAAGTTGCCCATTTGATTGGGTATCTTTTGAAAATTTACTAATAAGCTCTTTTATCAAAAGTGGATGAATACTTCTTTCAATCTCATCAATTATATAGACTTTTTGATGGATAGCAATATCTTGAAATGCAGGAGCAAAGTCCAACAGTCTAATCGTCCCATCAGACTCTTCATTTAAATCAAACATCACTTCTATGTTATCTCTGCCCTTATGAGAGATTTGAAGTTTTTTTACATAAACACCACTCTCCTCTTTGGTAATAATTATCTCCTGCCCATCATTAATCTGAAGCCCAATCATCCTCTTTTTGGAGCTATTTAATTTTTCTAATATCTCATCCAATCTCTTTAAGTTATCTTCTCCAAAAAACTCTTCTAAACTCTTTTTTTCAACTTCAACTCTATCTATCCCAATATGAAAAGATTTCATCAAATCTTCGGTATATATTTTAAAATTTTTATTACTATCTATTTTATGAGCCAAGGCACTAGGTTTTGCATTGGGTGTAACAATGACCAATGAATCTTTAAACCACTCTAGGGCTATGTTGATTTCATCCAAATCAGGGTTTTGTAATGTGGTCAAAAGTTTAAAAAGTGTTTTGTTAGGTTTTGCAAGATTTTTTTCAATAACACTCGTCAATACTTTCCCCTCTTGGCTACTCAACAGAGGAGTGGTCAGAGTTATTTTGTTGGTTTTACTGTCGGTTGTTCTTTCAAATAGTAATCTATCCTCTTTTTTACCTAATCCTGATAGATAAAGCTCTTCGCTCAATACAATATTATCCAAAATCTCCAATCCATATAAAAATATTTTTTCATGATGAATAAACTCTATGATAAAAGTTTGAGGCTTATTCTCTTTGGTAAATTTAAACTTTTTACTATCTGAGAAATTAATCAATGAACTCTCATCCAAAACCAACTCTTCTAGCATAAGCAGAGATTTAATTAGATTAGATTTCCCTGCACCATTAGCCCCATAGATAGAAGCCATTTTCAAAACTTCAAGACCACTTATACTCTGTTTATGCTCTTTGAGTGTTCTAAGTCTTGGCATAGGAAGCATATTAAACTCTTTCTCCTCGCCAAAAGATAAAATATTATTTACTATAAATCTAACTAGCATCTGTGTCCTTTTTTCACTTTAAACTATCAAATAGTACTATTTGATTTATTTAATATGGGTTATTTTTAATTTAATGTGAATTTTTCACATTAAAAATTTATATATTTAGGAGTATGGTTTATTGTTTTGTAGAATTTATCTTTTCATAAATTGCTATGTTGGAATTTTTGTTATAATCAAAAAAAATTAATAGAAATAAGGAAAAAAATGGCTAGTCAAGCAAGAAACTATACCCAATTAACATTAAAAAGATTATTTAGTCTTTCAGGAAATCAGTGTTCTTTTCCAAATTGTAAAAAGATACTTGTAAATCAAAATAATGCTTTAGATTCAAATATATGTCATATTGAAGGAGCTAATGAAAAAGGAGAAAGATATAATCCTAATATGACAGATAAGGAGAGAGCTGATTATGAAAATTTAATTTTACTTTGTAATCAGCACCATCGTGAAACAGATAATGTAACTAAATATAGTGTTAATGTTTTAAAAAATATGAAAAAACAACATGAAAATATGATTAATGATAAACTTAATAATCCCAATAATTTTTACATTTCTCTAGTAAATGAATTTGAACAAAAAATAGAAGATATAGGTTTCGATTGGTTACATAGTTTACCTGAAGTTGATTGGTCTTTAAAGGTTGAAGATTATCATAAATTAAATTCTCTAATAACTTGGATAAATTCAAGAGATTGGATGGTAAACAATCAAAATACTACTTTAGAATTAGCATTTAAAGAATTATCTTCAAATATAGATAATACATTAAGAACTTTTGAACAATACACGGTACAAAGAAATAATTATTTCTTCATTGAAAAATTTGTAACTTCTCATTTTTCACCCACTACGACACATAGCAACCTTAACACTACTTCCCAAAGAAGGAATTTCTCCTAAATCTGTTAACCTATCTTTCAAATAATCATAAAATGAAATTCCAAGCTTTCGA
>Ga0256826_1001129_pt1 | contig 16524 bp, 16 predicted proteins | sample CV79metaG_FD_185975 | JGI IMG/M metagenome (GOLD analysis project Ga0256826, IMG submission 185975) | Hydrothermal vent microbial communities from East Pacific Rise, Pacific Ocean - CV79 | ecosystem: Environmental > Aquatic > Marine > Hydrothermal vents | place: Pacific Ocean: East Pacific Rise...
AGCATGAAATATCACTGATGCCATTCTATCTTTGTGATACTCGTTTGGTCCATAAACATTAAAAAACTTTAAACCAGCCCAAAATGGAGGTGTTTTCTCTTGTTCCAAGGCCCAAATATCAAAATTGTTTTTCGATTCTCCGTACGGATTCAATGGCTTTAGCATTTTCACAATTTCATGCTTGTCTTCATAACCTAGCTCACCCATTCCATAGGTAGCAGCCGATGAAGCGTAAATTAATGGGATTTGATGCTTGCTGCAATGCTCCCAAACACATTTTGTATAATTGAGGTTTAATTTATTAAAAATATTCACATCGAATTCTGTAGTATCCGTTCTTGCACCTATGTGTAACACAAAATCTATTTCATCAGCATAGTTTCTAAACCAATCTTGCAAATAATTTCTATCTACTTTTTCCAAAAATATCTTGCCTTCTAAATTTGTATCTTTCTCAGTTTTACTAAAATCATCAACCAAAACAATGTCTTGATGACCAGCAGCATTTAAACCGCCAACTAAAACACTTCCAATAAAACCTGCTGCACCTGTAACTACAATCATTATTCTTATTTTTTTGCAAATATAGCTAAATACACGTATGTAAATAATCACTATTTTTGCAGCAATTAAAAAACACATGAATGCCAAAAAAAATTGATATAGCGGATTTCTTAAATAATACATTAAATATTCCAATTATAGATGTGCGTACACCTGATGAATTTGCACAAGGGCATATTCCCGGAGCACATAATATCCCCCTTTTTAGTAATGAAGAAAGAGTATTGGTAGGAACCCGATATAAACAAGCCGGAAAAGAATTTGCCGTTCAATTAGGTTTAGAAATAGTTGGACCTAAATTAGCTTCTTACACAAAACAAGCTAAAAAAATTGCTCGCAATAAACAGCTCTTTATTCATTGTTGGAGAGGAGGAATGCGATCGGAGAGTATGGCCTGGCTTTTTGAGATTATTGGGTTAAAAGTTAATGTTCTTAATGGTGGTTATAAATCATATAGGGGCTATATTAGGGAAAGATTAGGGGATGATATTCCTTTGAAAATTCTTGGCGGCTACACAGGAAGTGGGAAAACCGACATTCTGTATGAATTAGCGAAGCTTGGAGAACAGATGATTGATTTAGAAGGAATAGCACATCATAAAGGTTCTGCATTTGGCACTATTGGACAGCTTCCTCAACCTACTAATGAGCAATTTGAAAATAATTTAGCTCAGGAGTGGATGAAACTTAACGGCACTAAAAGAGTATGGTTAGAAGATGAAAGCGTAACAATGGGAAAATGTGGAATTCCTTTTCCTTTATTTAAAAGAATGAGGGAAGCCGAAGTGATTAATGTGAATGTACCCAAATCAGTTAGAGAAAAAAGGCTGGTGAGGGAGTATGCTCAAGGTGATATACAAGCTCTAAAAAATGCTCTGACAAGAATATCTAAGAAATTAGGCGGCTTGAGATATAATCAGGCTTTAGAATCTTTAAATGAGAATAATTTTACTCATGTTGCAGAAATTACATTGGAATATTACGACAAAGCCTATGGTTATGGGATTGAAAAAAGAGAAGCCGGTAAAATAAAGAGTATTATGGTTGAAAAAGATAATCCTGAAGAAACAGCACGACTCATACTTGGCATATAAAATAGAAGAGTATTTATAATATATAAATCAGATTTTGTAGCAAATAATAAACAAATAAATGATGATAGATAAAAACATAGAAATAGAAGATTTAGTAAATGATTATCCATTTTCAGTAAAATATCTTTCAGAACAAGGGATACGTTGCATTGCTTGTGGTGAGCCAATTTGGGGAACTTTAGAAGAAGCCGCAAAGGAAAAAGGATTTGACGATTCTAAAATAGACCATTTTGTAAATGAACTTAATGAAATGGCAACTTCTAAATAAACTGAATCAAGGTTTTAATCATTTAATATGATAGTATTGATAAAAAGTTTATAAACTAACTATTGATGTCTCAATAATATGAATTATAGAGTTTTATAACTATATATTTTGATGATTATTATTTTTTTATCTTTGATGTATGCAATGGCGGAAAAAAAAAGATTGTTATCAATTAACTTGGGCTCCCAAAATACTAGTCCTGATTATATTTTTTTTTGCAGCCTATTTGTCAGTAAAAAATATTTATAGTTTTTTAGCTCCTCAAAAACCAGTTGTTTCCAAAGTATTAGTAATAGAGGGTTGGTTAAGCGATTATGCTTTACAAGAATGTTTAGATTTATTTAATAAAGACTCATACGACTTGATGTTGATAACCGGTGGTCCCCTGAATACAGGTTATGTTCTCATGAACTATAAATCCACTGCCCAAGTTGCAAAAGAAACATTGTTAAGGTTAGGAGCCCCTCCGGAAAAAGTGATTGCAATAAGTAGGAAATTAGTTTGGAGCGACAGAACTTTTCAATCTGCTTTGGTGCTCAAAAAATATTTAATGAAAGAAATGCCTTTGTGCAAATCTTTTAACCTAGTATCTCTAGGAGCACATAGCCGTAGAAGTTGGTTATTATTTAATAGAGCTATGCCCAATTATAAAATTGGAATTATCACTCTGAAAGAAAAACTTTATGACACAAATTATTGGTGGAGAACCAGTAAAGGGCTTAGATCCATTATTACAGAATTTCTGGGGTATTTTTATGTCTTATTATTCTTTTTCCCATCGATATAATAAATAAAACTCCCATTCCTAACTCTTTGTATTCTAGATAGTAATCATTACTAACAAGCCCTTGGCTAATATCATAAAAAATGCTTAATGATGAATATGAAAAAATGAAATAAAAATGAGGGAACTTTATTGTTCCTTTTGCGTAAAAAGTAATTATATAATTGAGTTTATGAAGATGAAGTATTTATTTAGTATTGTTTTCGTTTTATTTTTCCTCTTCAGGGTACCAGCATCTCGTGTACAAATTAATCCGGTTTTAGATAGTCTGGAAAGAGTTATCACAGAATCTAAAGATCCTTATGAATTAATTGAAACGTATTCTCAATTATGTTGGATTGAAAGAAGTAGAAATCCTGACCAGTCCATTATCTATGGTAATAAAGCTTTAAAACTAATCAATACCAATCCTGAATTTAATTCATTTAAACCTAAAACACTCAATTTTCTTGGAGTTGCCCACAGGAATAAAGGCGATTATGGAAATGCATTAGATTATTATTTTGAAGCATTGACAGAAGCAGAAAAGCAAGGCAATAATATTCAGATAGCATACAGTAATAATAATTTAGGTGGAATTTTTACATTAAAAGGCGATTATAATAATGCCATAGATTATATAAAAAAAGCTTTCCAATATTTTAAGGTTGAGAACGATAAAGCCGGTATGGGTTATTGCTGTGTTAATATTGGAAATTTGTATCGGCATACAGGTGATCTAAATGAGGGAATTAATTATTTTGATCAAGCAATACATTATAAGGAAGAAGTAAATGATACTATTGGTATTGCAATTAGTAAAAATCTAAAAGCTATAGCATTATATGATAATGGCCGCTATGAACAAGCTCGTTCACTTTATATAGAACTTCAAGATCTGTATAAAAAAAATATGGATTTAAAAGGCCTTTCTACTATAAAAAACTATTTGGGATTAATAGAAACTTCAAAAGGAAACTATTCCAAAGCAATTAATTATTTTAATGAGGCCATAAGTATTTGTGAAAAAATAAACCATCTTTCAGGTATTTCGTTCAATAATATAGGTCTTTCAGCTGCCTATTTAAAAAGTGGCCAAATTAAAAAAGCCAAAATAACACTTGACAAAGGTGCAAAAATAGCTCATGAAATTGGGAATTTAGAGCTCATGCTAAGTTCTTATCAAAAGTATACTGATTTTTATGTAAGCCAGAATAATTACAAAGCTGCTTATGATTACCAAATTAAATATCAGGAGACATTTAAGCTTCATTTAGACGAATTGACTCGTGAAAAAATTGCATCTCTAAAGCTAAATATGGAGCTGGATAAAAAGAAAAGCAATAATAAATACTTGAAAAGCAAGACAAAATTATTAGAAGACAATGTTACCTTAGCAGAAAGTAAAGTAAGATTCCAGAGGTATTTCGTAATTCTTGCCTTTATTATTATCGTAATTATCCTCATACCACTTTATATTCTTATTAAAAAGAATAAAAATAAAGTGAGCCATAATGAAGAGCTTATTGCTAAAAATAAAGAATTACAAGAGGCAAATAATACTAGAGAACGATTTTTAAGTATAATTGGACATGATTTAAAAAATCCCTTTAATTCAGTTCTGGGTTTAACAAGCTTAGTCATTGATGAGTGGGACTCCTTGCCGGATAGTGAAAGATTATTTATTCTAAACGAAGTGCAAGCCTCGAGTAATAGTATTTATGAATTAATGGATAATTTATTGTTATGGGCTAAAAATCAGTCTGGTACTATTAAAAAATTCCCGGAAAGGTTTAATATAAATGATAATATTATACAGGTTTACGAAATATTTAGAAATCAGGCTAGTTTTAAAAAAATAAGAATAGACTTGAATATTGGAACAAATAATTACATTTTTGCCGATGTAGAAATGGTTAATACTATTTTGCGAAATCTTTTAAGCAATGCCGTAAAATTTACTCGTAAAGAGGGAAGAATACAAATTGAATTGAAGAAACTGCCAAACGAAATAGAGTTTTCTATTACTGATAATGGCCAAGGAATACCACCAGATGATTTAAAGAGAATTTTAGATAGCCGTGATGGTTTTACAACAAAAGGAACATCTGAAGAATCAGGGACAGGTTTGGGTTTATTAGTAGTCCAAGATTTTGTGAATAGGAATAATGGAGTATTCTGGATAGAAAGTAAAATAGGAGCAGGTAGTAGGTTTTGTTTTACCTTACCTGCACGATTGTAAGTGGAAAGTAATATTTAAAACCTTTTTCAACTTCCCAAGAAATTATTAGACATAATGTTTTTCTGAAACTAATTCTGACTAAACTTTTCCAACCACTTTCTTAATGAACTTTAATCAAAATCATGATAATTTGCTTAAGATTACTTCTATATTTGCGCAAATATTAGAAATATGTTATTCGAAGCTAAAGAAGTTGTTAAGAAATATGCTGAACATACTGCATTAAATAAGGTAAGTATATCTGTTCCAGAACAAAGTATTTTTGGTTTATTAGGACCTAATGGAGCTGGGAAAACTAGCCTTATTCGTATTATCAATCAAATTATTGCACCCGATTCTGGAGAGCTTTTGCTTAAAGGGCGTAAACTAAAACCTGCTGATGTTCACCGTATTGGTTATCTTCCGGAGGAGCGAGGGCTTTATAAAAAAATGAAGGTGGGAGACCAAGCCATCTATTTGGCACAGCTTAAAGGCCTTTCTGCTACATTAGCAAAAAAAGAACTCCTCCATTGGTTTCAAAAATTCGACATTACAGATTGGTGGGAAAAAAAAGTGGAAGATCTTTCTAAAGGGATGGCGCAAAAGATTCAATTTATTGTTACTATCATTCATAAACCGGAATTACTCATATTTGATGAGCCTTTTAGCGGATTTGACCCTATAAATGTAAATTTATTAAAAAAGGAAATTCTGAATTTAAGAGATCAAGGAACTACCATCATTTTTTCTACTCATAATATGGCATCAGTTGAGGAAGTATGCGATCATATTGCTTTAATTGATCAGGCTGAAACTATATTAGCAGGACAGGTTAACCAAATTAAAAATGACTATAAACAGAATGTGTTTGAAGCTCAGGTAAGTGGAGATATTGCAAGTTTGGAAAGCGATATTAAAGAGCATTTTAAGCTCATTGAATCGGTAAGTACCGACATAGGGCAATCATTAAAAATAAAAATAGAAGAACAAAAGTCATCAAATGATCTTGTTCATCTTATTACCAAGCACAGCCAACTGATTAGTTTCAATGAGCTCTTACCCAATATGAATGAAATATTTATCAGGATGGTTCAAAAGCAGGAGGACAAGGTATGAACAAAATATCATTAATTATTAAACGTGAGTACTTAACTCGTGTAAAAAAGAAGTCTTTTATTATCATGACTTTTCTAGGGCCATTATTAATGGCTGGTATTTGGATAGTTCCCTTCTATTTATCCACTATGGCTGATGATATAAAAATCATTTCCGTTTTGGATGAAAGTGGAATGTTTTATAAGGGTTTGTCTGGTGACGAAACTACCAAATTTGTTAAAGCCTTACCCGATTTAGATGATGCTAAGGAAAACTTGAAAGAAACAGATCAGTATGCTTTACTATACATCCCTTTACCTAAATCTAACTTGCCTACTTCTGCTATCCTATATTCTGATGGGCAAGCAAGTTTGGAAGTAAAAACCTATATTAAAAATACAATGAAAAGGGTGGTGGAAGATGAAAAGCTAAAACTACATGGGATTGACAGAGATGTATTAAAATCTATTGAAACAAATATTTATGTTAGTTCAATAAAGCTAGATAGCAGCGGAAATGAAGAAAAATCTTCTGTAGAGATTAATATGGTCTTAGGCTTATTTTCAGCAATATTAATATACTTTTTTATCTTTTTATTTGGAGCCCAAGTAATGAGAGGAGTGATAGAAGAGAAAACAAGTCGTGTGATCGAAATCATAGTTTCATCAGTTAAACCATTCCAGTTAATGATGGGTAAAATAGTAGGCATTGCTCTTGTGGGACTAACCCAGTTTTTACTTTGGATCGTACTCACATTAATTATTGTTTCAGGTTTTCAAATGGTATATGCCGACGAGCTTCAAAAAACAAATCCTGTGCCTACCTATACCTCTCAAGGATTGTTTCCCAAAGATGCTCAAGAAGTAGCAGATCCTTTTCAAGATGTACAAGACGGTAGTTTAAGCTTTATGATTGAATCTGTTAGGGCAATTAATTTTCCTCTTGTAATAGGCGCTTTTGTTTTCTTTTTTCTAGGTGGATATTTACTTTATGCTGCTTTATTTGCTGCTATTGGATCTGCAGTGGATAGTGAAGCCGATACTCAACAATTTATGATGCCTATCACCATTCCTCTCATTCTGAGTATAGTTATGGCTCAGTTTATTATCAACGATCCTGGTGGTCAAGTGGCATTCTGGTTCTCTATTTTTCCATTAACCTCGCCAATTATTATGATGATTAGAATTCCTTTTGGTGTTCCTGTTTGGGAAATGATATTATCAGCAACCATGTTGATTGCAGGGTTTTTATTTACTACATGGATTGCCGGAAGAATATACCGAACAGGAATTTTAATGTATGGTAAGAAAGTAAGTTATAAAGAATTATGGAAATGGTTTTTTTATAAAGGATGAGTTTGTTGAACATTATTTACTTTCACTCACTTTCGAGACCTAAATTCTATTAAAACCTTTAATGTTTTTTTCCTAAAGTAAATACTCTGGCAATATTAAACCCAAAATAGATATCACCTGCACTCCACTTATTATTAGTAAGGGTAATAAAATCAGGTACGTTAATAGGAACAGAATTGGTAAAGAATAGCTGGAACACATGCCCTCCGGTTTCAATATCGAAGCCAATAGTTAGTGAGTTGGTATATTCATAGGAGTCGATTTGGTTTGGCAATACATAATAGTATTCAATATTAATACTACTGCGATTTGTAAATTTGTATCTACCACCGCCGCCAATGGAATAAATATCATTTTTATCAGCAGATGTGGCTGTAAAATTCTTATGAACCATTGTAGGCATTAATTGCAAGGACAGCCTTTTATTGAATTTTCGGGAAACCAAAGCTTGAAACATATAGGTCAAACGGCTCGAAAAATAATTCTTTCTTTCCGGCTCTTGCCATTTTAAGGTATTTATATACATTCCTCCCACCAAGTTTAAAGTAATAGGCATTTTTTTGGCTCCTTTGGATTGTCTTAACGCTTTATATTTTAAATAACCGTCATAGGTCTTATTAAAAGTACTTCTGCCAATACCGGCTGTGAGCCTGTCAGTAATCCCATATTCAAAACCTAGTCGCATAGTAGCTTGGTCTAGTCCAAAAAATTCATAAGCACCTCCATTAATATTACCAAAGTGATGAGATATAATGAATATCATATCATGTTTTGCAGGGTTTTCCACGCTAAAACCTAATGCCAAGCGGGTTGTTTTAAAAGTTGCTGTTGTATAATCTACAACTTCATCTTCGCCAAACATATCCATTAAATCGTCTTCTTGAGCTCTTAGGAAATAAGAGTTTCCCAAAAGTATTATTGCTATAAGTAATAATTTTTTCATTTGTTAAATTGTTAATTTGATTAAAGTTAATGAAATAGATAGAATAACTTCTTCATTCATATTGAATTTATTAAGAAAATTAATTAGGAATTATTTCTTCACTAATTCTTTTAAATTCACATCAATAGTTACTTCCATAGATTCAGCAATGTTTTTTACTACTGCTCCGGGTATTTCAATATGATAATCTTCTGGCTTAACACCAAATTTTGCAAAAGCATGAATACTTCCTTTTTGTATATCCATTTTACCAGTAGTTTCTATTTCTTGACTAACACCATGCATTTTAAGAGTTCCTTTTACCTGAACTTCAATTTCGCCATTTTTACTAAGGTCAATATCTTTATTATTCAAAACTTTGCCTTTAAAAGTTGCTATTGGATAGGTGTCACTCTCCATATAATTCTCATTAAAATGCTCTTGCATTAAGGCTTTTTCAAACTCGAATGACTTCATTAACACTTTAAAAACGATTGTTCCATTTGTATAATCATAGGCAGAATTTACTTGCTGATTTTTTGCTTCTATTGTTTCCATAGGTGTTTCAGAATAGAATTTTGCAAAACCATTTTTAGTCATAAATCTTTGTGCAGATAATTGTCCCACAAGCATTAGGAAAGTGGCAATAAACAGGATATTTTTCATTTTTGTAGTTTTTTTTAATTAATTCAATTTTTATTTTACCAGAGATGCTTTTTCTAGAATTACATCTGTTTCATTATATCCGGTGCAATAAGCTTTAATAACAAGTTTTTTATTACTGGGAATATGCGATAATTCATCATTATAGTGTTTCAGAAAAGTTGCTCTAACTCCTTCAGGTCCAAACATACCTTCGTCATATGTAAATACTACGGTTACCGAACTATCGTTTATTTCAATATTGCTTGGAATACCGCTAATCTCTAGTAATTTACCTGTGTACTTTACAGCAAGTCCATTTTCTCGGCAACTATGAAACAACTCATCTGCACTTATGCTAATTTCTGCGTCCATATTTTCGTAATCAGGATGCGATTTATTATACATAAAAAAATATCCATAAGCAGCTCCTAAGAGGGCTATTACAAGTCCAGCAATAAAAATTTTTTTCAACATATTAATTCAATTTTTTATTTATTAATTATCTGGGTTTCCATTATCTATCCACGATTTAATTTGAGCTAAAGAACAGGTGCTCAACTTACCGCCACCTAATGGCATGGCAGTATATCCGTTTTCATGGTTTATGCTTCCCAATAATCTGCCGTTTTCAGCATTTATTTTCACTTGCTCGTAGGTGTCTAATAATACGTCACCGGAAGGGTTACTAGCTTGATGACAACTCACACAGGATATATCCAATATAGGTTTTACAGTTGCTGCGTAGCTTACCGAAGTAGTATCACAATTGTTTTCGTAAAAAGGATATAAATCTTCTTGGTTATCGTAATAGCAACTTGAGAATACTATAACCATAATGGCTAATGCTATTGTTTGTTTAATTGTTTTGAGCTCCATCTTCAATCCATTTATTTATTTTATCAATACGACAATTATCCATGGCTCCACCGGGTGGCATTAATGATGCACCATTTGTTCCTTTAATAACATTTAATAATTTACCTGAGTTTGCAATAGCTGCAATTTCAGAGTAATTTGTGAGCGATACTCCTCCATTAGGTGAAGAACCACTGTGGCAACCGGTGCAACTATTTGCAATAATACCGGAAATATCGGCAGAGAAACTAACGGTACTTAAATCGCACTCTTCTATACATTCATTATTTATAGCACCTTGATTAATCCATTTTTTAATCATATTCTTTTGGGCACTACTTAGCCTTTGTTGAGGTGGTGGTGGCATTTGATCATCTCCTCCTTCAAAAAGCACTTCATAAAGTTTAGAGTCATTAGGTCTAAAGGGCCTCACTTCGCCGGTTTGAATAATATTTGTATAGGATGTTAAGCGCACGCCATGTTCAGCTGATTGGTCGTTATGGCATCCGCTAGTGGCACAAGTAGCCATAAGTAAAGGTTGAATATCGTTTACAAAATAAACGGTATCAGAATCGCAGTTTGGACTTTTTTTGGATTGTTGTGCGCTTTCTGGAATAACTGTGTCATGTTGACATTGAATTAGGAATATTCCCATAAAGCTAATCATTATTAATTTTCTCATTTAGTAATTTGTTTTATTATTAAATTTAGTTCTAATTTAAAAACAAGCATTAGTACGGATGCGTTGCAATAATCTTTCATATTAACAAGAGATTAACAAAGGTCAATTTATTTGTAAGGTAGTCATTTATTTTTTATTCAGTGTAAAAAGTCTTGGTATTATTAAAGAATAATTACTTAATAGTTCACATCTATTTGTATTTTAGATATCATATTGTTTATTTCAATTCCTTATATTTAGTTGTTTTTTCTGCAAAATATGCTTAAAGATATACTTCACATTATCAATTGATAATTCTTTGAAATGCAAAAAGAAGCCCTGAATAAAAGAGCTTCTTTTTTATTTCCAATTTCTTAATATAATATCAATTTTTTATCAACTTTCTAGTAGTAATTTTTCCGTGATCATTTAAACTAATTGAATAAATTCCACTTGCCATATCGCTTAAATTAACATCTCTTGCCTTGGTTATTTTTACTGATTTACAAAGCACACCAGAACTATTAAAGAAATCCAGCCTTTTTTCGTTATCATTATTAGTTTGAATTCTAATATTATTGATAGCGGGGTTTGGATATACATTAAAATCTAACTGTTGCTTCAATGCATTTAATCCGGTAGTACTTTCGTTAACAGAAAGTGAGCAATATTTTACATGTGGTTCACCAACAACTAAAGCAGAATAAAATGTCACATTACCTGTTCCCGATTCGGGTGCAGTCCAAGTAAAATTCCATGTTGCTGTATTTGAGCTTTTTGCGGATGAATGAGTTAGTGCATGCATGGCATTTGTCATTTTAGTGCCAGTTCCTGTGTGCAAAATACCTACTTTAACGTTATTATCATCTTCACATGTTAATTCGAACCCCTTTTTTCCAGAACCGGTGTAACTAACAGTAATGTTATAGGTAAATCCACCAAAATATCCTCCACTAGGAATATCAGTTGTTATATAACTATTTACTTGAGTAGCAGTGCCCGGATGGCATGTAGTACAATTGTGACCGTCTAATGGTGAATTTGTGTATCCTCCTGGTGATCCTGAAGGATAGAATGTTGTAAATGAAATTGTGATTACAGAAATAAAAATAACTGCAATACTAAAGAGTGTTTTTTTTGTCATAATTTTAATGTATTAATATTGATAATAATTTTATAATTTTTAATTACTAATTTAATTCTTTTTTTTTGGGGAAACCAGATAAATAATTTGTTAACACTATATTAACATCGCAATTGTAAACATAAAATATTAGCAAGCGATTTACTATACTTATGCATAATAAACAAGGGGGAAACAATAATAGTTGCATGTTAACATTTGTTTAACAGTGTTTTAAAACCAGAAAAAGAGAAGAATAGAGGAGTGTTAATTGAATAATATCCAAGTTACACCAAAGCGAAAGGATGCATCTTGTGCTGGATAATAAGGACTTGCATAAAAAGTATAACCCATCATTCCTGCGTTTAAATGATCATACCGAATGAATAATCGTGCTTTACCTATCTTGGCGTTCAAATATACATCAATATAAGGATAGTCGCCAATCATTAATTCATTTTGTATATGGAAAGATCTTAGCGCAGGCATATATCTGTTGGCATAGTATTTTGTAAAATAGGAAACTTCAAACCCAATTTCTAATCCTAAAGCATTACGAAAAAGATTGTTTTGGTAAAAAAGTTTCATTTTGCCACTAAACTTTGGTACTCGAATAGTATTGGGATGAGAAACACTTTGATAGTTAACTCGAACATCAGTACCCCAAGGGCCTAGCCTCAGATTTTTTTGCACTTGAACCAAAATATGCTGAATATTATCTGAACTTTGTTCAGGGACTATGTTTTCATTAAAATAAACAAACCCGTTAATGTTTTCTATTTGTAAAAATGCAAAGAGGTTTTTCCTCTTAAATTTAATGAATATTCGCTGTATATCTGTTTTGTCAAAATTATTTTCCCAAGTAAATCTTGAGCTTGAATAGGAATGATAGATCCAATCTGCCGAGCGATGGTTTATTTTTATTCCTGCTGTAAGAAAGTTCAACTTGTAGCGGATATTTACTTTTCCATTGAGAGTCATGTCGTTATTCATGTAGTCACCAATATAGTATTCGGCATCAGAAAGAACAGAAATATACTTAGAAAGATTTATAAATATCCCTCCAATTATTGCATAATGTGTAAAATATTTTTTCACAGAGTCTTGATAGTATTCGTTATATTCATGTCTTCCACCAAAAAAATAATTTAAAAACTTGGGATGAAAAGCATTGTCTTTATAATCGCTATTGGAATAGGTAAACTCGTTTTGATATTTCTTCATGCCGATGCTATCAAAAAATATGGAGCTGTCTGGAGTAGGATAAAAAGGAATATGATCATATAAAGCTACTGTAGAATCTTGCTCACTATCGGTGTAACGATAATTATGTTGCTCGTAATTAAAGTGATAATTAATTCTACCCAAATGTGATACGGGATCAAAATAGGGCTTTTTGAAATGTGTTACAGAGTATCCATCAAATTGTATAAGATTGGTATCTGGAATGCCGGAAAGGTTGGGTTCGGCGCTTGATAAGTAAAAAGACTGATTAACCTGATAACCAAATTTTCTGATAAAATTTTCTCCGGTACTCAGGTTGGTCTCAATTATTTGTCTGTTTCTTTCAATGTTGTTTTCAAAGTCTTTAATGTTAGCAATTCCTCCATTTTCTTCCAATTTCTGCTTATTATTATAGTATAATGCTTTCGCTTGATATCTAGAGTCTTTTGTGTGATATTCAAATCCTCCATAAAATCTCTTTACATCGGTCTGTTGATGGTTATAGGCACCAATGGTATAATAAAGTTGAAAATTCAAATGAATACTCAACTGATGATCAAGAAAACTTTGCGCATGTTCAATTTTTAAAGATTGTTCTTTTTTGGGACCCATTAAATAAAAAAGCTTAGCGTAAGGCGTTTGCGTATCGTAAAAAAATACATTTTTCGGATTCCACATAAAGGCGCTATAACTATTAATTCCAGGTGTGAAACCTGATTGAGTAGGAGGATTAAATATTTGATTATCCTGCGCTGACCCCATAATTCCCAAATCGTTAAAGGCCATATTAAAATATTTAACGGGATTATAATCTCCGGATGTATGATTTAGGGTGTCAACATATTTTTTTATTGTATAGTTGATACTGTCATTGCCAAAATGATAAATATACACGTCGGTACTGTCTTTTCTAAGGAAATAATCAAGTACCAAATCATCTTGTACAAGATTTGATGAATCGGAAATACCAACTAAAGTATCATGATTGGCTAGCATGCTGGAGTCCTGAATAATAATGGAGGAGTCCATTTGATAAAAATGTCTGATTTGAGTTGAATCGTTTTTAATTAGTTGAGAATCACTGTTAGTAAAGGTAGTATCAATAGAAACTTGTGCCTTTGCAAGTATCGGAAGTAGTAAAATTACTGTCCATAAAAAGCACTTCAATTGTAGATTCCCCATAGTTTTTAATAAATTATTGCTGCAAATTTAAGGATTAATGCTCTACCTTAAAACAAGAAAATATTGTGCTTGTGAATTTTAATGAATCTTAACTACTTTTTGACTTTGTATAATACCAAATTCATCCACTAGTTGAATCGTATATATGCCTGGTTTCCAACTGTTACCTAGCTCCGTTGAGATGGGTGATATTTGTAATAATTCACCTAAATAATTATAAACCTTTAGGTATTTATATTTTGTTGCTGCTGTAACTTTAAAACTATGTTGAAAGGGATTTGGATACAGAACGGCCTGCTCCTTTAACAATTCAGATTGATGGAGCCAAGTATCATCTTTTAAATAGGCAATATACACATTATTACTCTCTAAACTGCTAAGTTCTATATTTCCTAAAGTGAGGGCGTCGTTAAATTGTCCTCCCAAAAATATTTGATTATCAAAAGGAACTGTAATGGCTTTTAATTGAGAGCGAGAACCTGTGATGATATGACCTTCAGAAACCGCACCGTTGCTTAGTATTTTTACAATAAATACTTCCGGAGTACCTCAGCATAAGCTATAATTGAGGATGAGTCCGTTAAAATTGATATCACCTAAATAATGACCTGCAAGATAAATATCTCCCACATGATCTATTCCTATATCTACTACATTTTCAGTAGACGAGCTATAAAATCTTTGTGCCCAATCTACAGAGCCATCTTCATGAAATTTAGCCAAATAAATATCTTCATCGGAAGGAGCTGTATTGAGTTCAATATTATTAAACTGAACGGAAGAAATAAAATTACCTGAAAGTACGCAGCTCCCATCGCTTGTTACACTGATTTTTGCTCCCGGTTTTAAATCCTCTCCAATTGGCTGAAAAGCCCAAATAAAATTTAGAGAAGCATCGAATTTAGCAACATAAATACCTAATAAATCTCCTGAATCAAAAGTGGTTTCATCATCAAAATATATATCGCTATAAAAATCTCCTGTAATGTATATATTGGATGACTGATCGATGGCTAAATCTGTGACCATATCAACGCTTTGACCTCCAATAGTTGCACTTGCTGTTAAATTACCATCGAGGGTAAATTTACATAAAAAGACATCGGTACCCGCTACCGAATTTAAGGTATCTCCATCAATGACTGTATAATCGTAAAATCTTCCGGCAAGAACAATTCTGTTATACTTTATTTTAATATCTACCAGCGATTCTGAATTGGGCCCACCCATAACTTTGCACCAAAGAAATTCCCCATTTGGTGAATATTTTGCCATAAACATATCGAAACTTCCATTACTTTGGTAAACAACATTGTTCATTGTTAATGAGCTGCTAAATTTCCCAATTATATATACATTTCCAACAGCATCGCATTCTACTTTTTGAGCATATTCATTTCCTTCTCCTCCTTCACTAACAATCCAGTCTACCTGTCCATCTTCGCTAATTGAGTATAAAAGCAAATCCTTTCCTCCATGAGTGATATAGGTGTCATTATCTACAGTGAATTCACCATCGAAATGTGTGTAAGCAAATACATGGTTTTCATTATCGGAGGTGAGAGCTTGCAAGTCATTGGACGAATTGGGGCTACCATACTGATAGGCCCACTCAAAGTTTAAATTTTGGGCATTACTATCATGAGGTTTGGCTATTAATGCAATATACAGGCTTGCTAAAAAAACTATTTTATTCATGATGATAGGGTTCATTATTAATAATTGTGAATGATCTATATAATTGCTCTAAAAATATTAGTCTGATAATTTGGTGGGAAAAAGTCATTTGCGATAAGGCAAGCTTGGTTTGGGCACGGGAATATACAGCATCACTAAAGCCGTATGCGCCACCAATAACAAAAATCAGACTCTTCATACCATGAATCATTTTCTTTTTAATGAAGGATGAAAACAATTTTGATGTATATTCTTTCCCTTTTTCGTCAAGTAAAATAACATAATCGGTACTTGAAAGTTTGCTTAAAATAGAATCGCCTTCCTTTAGTTTAATCTCCAACTCTGACATTTTTTTTGCATTCTTTAAAGCCGGTATTATTACCATTTGAAAAGGGAGGTAGCGTTGAATTCTTTTGCTATATTTATCCATTCCCGCTTCAATGGGTTTATCTGTAGTTTTTCCAACTAAAATTAATGTTATTTTCATTTAAGCTGTGTTAAATATTATTTGTCAAACTGAAATATAGACAGTAAATATTTTATTAAGGTGTCTAGGTTATATAGTTTTGCAAACATACATTATAATTTTATTTTTGGTAGTTGATTGAATCCTAATTTGATATTATTTAAAAATATTGAATTTCTTAACAAAACTTGAAGCAGTGATATCCATAAATAATTATCTTTGTTAACAAAATAACACAACTTGAAAAAACTGAAAGAAATATTACTCAAGCCAGATTTCTCGCGAGATGAAATAGTGTACTTATTAGGTTTAAAAGGTTCTGAAAGACAGTTGCTTCTGAAAAGGGCTGCCGAGGTAAAAGAGCAATTGATAGGTAATAAAGTATATTTTAGGGGGCTTATAGAATATT
>Ga0256826_1001130_pt1 | contig 16518 bp, 15 predicted proteins | sample CV79metaG_FD_185975 | JGI IMG/M metagenome (GOLD analysis project Ga0256826, IMG submission 185975) | Hydrothermal vent microbial communities from East Pacific Rise, Pacific Ocean - CV79 | ecosystem: Environmental > Aquatic > Marine > Hydrothermal vents | place: Pacific Ocean: East Pacific Rise...
CCTAAACACAGTAAATAGTCTCATTATGAACGGCAAAGGTGTAGCATTTTTCTCACTTGAAATGCCAGCTGAACAGTTGATGCTTCGCCTACTCTCTATACAGACCTCTATACCTCTTCAAAAATTAAGAGTTGGTGATATGAATGATCAACAATGGTCATCACTTAATGGTGCTATTGACAAGATGAATGGTGCAAAACTCTATGTAGATGATCAAGGTAGTATTAATATCAATCAGTTACGTTCTAAACTACGTAAACTCAAAAATCAACATCCAGAAATCGAGATAGCTGTTATAGATTATCTTCAAATTATGGAGGGTGTTGGAAAACAAGACAGACACCTTCAAGTATCTGAAATTTCTCGTGGACTCAAGATGCTTGCTCGTGAGTTAGAGATGCCTGTTGTAGCTCTCTCTCAGCTTAATCGTGGTGTAGAGTCAAGAAATGACAAACGGCCAATGCTAAGTGATATTCGTGAGTCTGGTTCTATTGAGCAAGATGCTGATATTATTCTTTTTGTATATCGTGATGATGTTTACCTCTACAAAGAGGAAAAAGAGCGAGAAAAAGCTGCTAAAGCTGAGGGAAAAGAGTTTATCTCTGAGTATGTGGAAAAAGAGGAAGAGGAAGCTGAAATCATCATAGGAAAACAGCGTAATGGTCCTACAGGTCATGTAAAACTCATCTTCCAGAAAAAGCTCACTCGTTTTGTAGATGCACCATCATTTAATGCAGGAGTTGAGACAGTTTATGAAAATATAGACACATCTTCAGCAAGTATGGATATCCCAATGGTAGATATGCCTACTCTTTAAGATGATTGAAAAAGTCTCACTCTTTGCAAACAAACGAGACTTTTTTCACTTCTTACTGCTCTCATTTACTATTTTTGCACTCTCTATTTCATTAGAGTTTTACAACTACAAAGAGCTTACAAAGTTTGACTCACAACTTGTAAACGCCACTGTACTTAAACAGTACACAAAAACAAAACTCACAAAAACTGGAAAAATAAAAAGCTATCAAGTTTTAAAACTCAAAAGCGAAGATGGATTTACATTTTACTCTACTGCAAGTAAAAAACTCTCCAATATTCAGTATAAAAACATTCAGATAGAAGCTTGGGCTGGAGATATAAGTTTTTCCGAATATATGAGAGGATTTTTCTGTTTTAGTAAGATTCTTCAAGTCTACGAAGATGAGAGTTATAAAACACAGCTCAACAGCTTCATAGACTCTCAACATCAGGACAAAAGTATCTCACTTCTCTACCAAGCCCTATTTACTGCAAAACAGCTACCAAGAGAACTACAGACTCTATTCTCGAACCTTGGGGTCTCTCACCTCATCGCTATAAGTGGTTTTCATCTTGGCGTTTTAAGTGGCGTTCTTTTTTTTCTTTTTAAGCTTCCCTACACCTTTTTACAAGACAGATACTTTCCATATAGAAGTTCAAAAATAGACTCCTTTATTTTTATAAGTACTCTTTTACTTCTCTATCTACTTTTTTTAGACTCTCCACCCTCTCTTTTGAGAGCTTTTGTTATGTTACTTATAGGATTTTTTCTTTACGATAGAGGTATCAAAGTCATCTCCATGCAGACACTTCTTCTTACTGTCATACTTATTTTAGCTTTTTTTCCAAGACTCTTTTTTAGTATAGGACTATGGTTAAGTGTGAGTGGTGTTTTTTATATATTTTTATTTCTCATTTATTTTAAGCATAGAAGTAAAATTTGGCAGTTTATAGTACTTCCCTTTTGGGTCTATTTTCTAATGCTACCCTTCTCTCTTGTTATCTTTGGAAACTTTACACTTCTTCATCCACTCTCTATCATCTGGACATCACTCTTTACACTCTTCTACCCAATAAGTATTCTCCTACATCTATTTTCACATGGTGATTTATTGGATTCACTACTAAACTCTCTCATGAAATTAAGTACTCAAAATATAAAAGTAGAGTTAGATGTGATGTTATTGGCTGTGCAGGTTATTTTATCATTTTTAAGTATCTATAAAAAAGAGTTTATATATGTACTACTCTTTTATAGTCTCTCTCTTTTTATATATGCCATTTATTATGTAACATAGTTTAAGCCCATAAATAAATATAACCCATGAAACATATATCCATAAAAACAGGAAGATAACTATAGCAAAAGAGCCATACATAGTAGTGTAGAGTTCGTTGACAAAAACATAGTAAATGAAGAGATTTTTACTTATGCTAAAGATTATAGATATGATAAAAGAGCTTATAAGAGAGGCTTTTATATCTATACTTGTATTTGCTGCCATCTGAAATATAAGAAAGAAAAACACCCAAATAATCAGATAGGGAACTATAGGTAACATACTTAAATTCTCTGTCAAAGAGTTTGAAGCCATAAAAATTTCTATGTATCCTGTAATATAGAAGGAGATACCAAGTGCTATAGGAGTTAAGATAAGTATACTTAGGTACATAGTGAGTGAAGCTAAAAGTGTTCTCTTTGGTGCATGAAATATTTTATTTGCTATATATACAAAGTTTCTAAAAAAGAGGAGAGAAGAGAGAAGAATCATTCCAAATCCAAGAGCTCCCATTTTTGCAGAATTTACTAAAAATCCATCTATATAACTCATAATAATTTGAGAGTTTCCAGGTAAAAGGTTTGAAAAAATAAAAGCCTTTATACTCTCGTAATACTGAGAAAAGCTCTCTAAAGATGTTAAAAGTGTCAGTATCATTAAAAGCAGAGGGACTATTGTAAAAATCGTATAGAAGCTTAAACTAGCAGCAAAAAGAGTTAACTCTTTGTCTAAAAAGTTAAAAAGAAAAAATCTTATATGTTTATAAATCATACTGCTTCGAGTCTTCTTATTTCATTTACAGAACTTCTCAACTCTTCTCCTAGTGTAGAACCTAACTCAAAGAGTAAAATTATAGCTAACTCCTCTTTATCTTTAGAGTTTAGACTTAAAAGTGAATCTTTACTTAACTCTAACACTATAGTCTCTCCCTTACTGATGGCACTTGCAGTTCTTGCTCCAGGATTTAAAAATGATATCTCACCAAAATATGTTCCAGCACCATATCGTCCCAGTAGTTTATAACTTTTTTCATCAAAAAAGAGTTTAATATTTATCTCACCTTTTAAAACCATGTATAAAGAGTTTCCGAAGTCACCTTGGTTAAATAGAGTCTCATTATCTTGCAGTGTTTTTCGAACACTTAACTCTTTTATAACACTTAGTATATTTGATGTAATATTTTTACATAAAAGGTTTCCTTCCATCTCTATATAGTCATCCCTACTGCGAAGCATAATGTTATTTAACTCTAAGAGTCTATTTTCTGCATACTCAAATGCTAGGTCAATATTTACAAAAGTTCTAATTTTAATACTATGTTTTTTATCTATTTTCTCTAATGCTCGATTTATTTTTTTACCTAAACCCAACTCTTTGTGCATATGACATAGAACAAGCTCAGAATTTACATTTTTCATATTTGATGCAATCTGTAGGAGTATCATAACACCACTGAGATCTATAAACTTAACTCTTTGAAAGTGCAAGATTATACAGTAGTTCTCTTTCTTATATAGTTCTATCTCTTCAAGAAGTTTATCAGCTGTTGCAAAAAATAGGTTTCCAGTAAGTTCAATCATAACTATTTTATCACCATACTTTAAAAGCATCTCTTTCTCTTCATCTGTTCTTCTTGTTAAAGATTTTCTGTTAATGGCGTTTGTAATTCTATGCACTATAGGAGCTTTAATCTGCATGCGAATATACATAATCATCGAGATAAGGATTCCTATGCCAACAGCACTTACTAAATCAACTAAAATAACAACGGCTATCACAATAAGGGCAATAAAAGCATCTACTCTGCTCTGTTTATACTTCATCCAGTCAATAATATTAAAATTAATCATGCCGTAACCAACAAATATAATAACACCTGCCAACACACTTATTGGAAGATAGAGACCAATATCTCCAAAAAAGAGGATCAATAGTAAAAAAAGCAGACCACTAAAAACAGCGCTATATCTCCCTCCACCACTTTTAAGATTAACGAGGGTTGCTCCTTTTGTACCACCTCCACCAAGACCACCTAAAAATCCTGTTAAAATCTGTCCTAAACCCTGTGCAATTATCTCCACTTTTCCATTATGTCTACTGTTTGTTTGTGAATCTGCAACTATGGCTGTCACAAGGCAGTCAGTTGTTGCGAGTATGGTTAATGCAAGTGCAGCAGGCAGGATGACTTCAAAATCTAAAGCTTGTAAACTCTCCATACTCATTCCAAAATGAAGTGACTCTATGCCAGGTATATCTCCAACAACCCATAAAGGATAGGCATTATGAAGATAAAAATAGTCTAAAAACTGATAAGTAACAATGCCAAAAAGAAGACCAACTAAAATAGCAGGAACTTTTTTTGTAAATTTAGGAGTGATGACGATAGTTGAGACTGTTATAAGGGCTATGAAAAGAGGTACCGAGGCAATGATGATTTCTGGAATACTTTTATATGCTGATATGAAAAGCTGTAGTTGTGACTTTATCATTAAAATACCTATGCCAGTAACTAAACCCACTATGACTGGATAGGGCATATATTTTACTAACTTTGCACCGCCGAAAAGACTAAAAATTATCTGAAAAACACCAGTAAGCATAAGAATTACACCAAGGGTTAAAAGCATTACTTCAGAACTTATCCCATTAGCAGACATGGTAGTAAAAATGCCTATTAGAAGCATAGTCACTGGTCCATTTGGTGCACTAAACATTCCAAGTGTTGCCCCAAAAACACCAGAGATAATTGAGAGAATTGCTGCCCCAATTATTCCAGCGAAAGCCCCACTTGAAGCATCAAATCCCATAACAGAAAAGAGTACGATACCAAGCCCCATAGACTGAGGAAGAATAACAGCAGTACCAGCTAAGGCACCTAAAATATCAGGGATTAAAGAGGAACTATTTTGTTTCATAAAAATTACTTAAGAGGGACTAATTAAGTCCCATTTTTGCAGGGTTTAAGATGTTGTTAGGATCAAACGCCATCTTTATAGATTTAAAGAGGTTCATCTCTTCTTCACTAAATGCCATATGCATATAGGGTGCTTTTGCAAGACCTATTCCATGTTCACCGGAGAGTGTTCCACCCAAATCAATTGTAGCTTGAAAAACCTCTTCTATAGCTTTGTAGGCGATTTTAACCTGCTCTGGGTCTTTACCATCTACCATTACATTTGTATGAACATTTCCATCGCCAGTATGTCCAAAACATGGAATATTTATCTCATACTTGTCAGCTATGGCATAGAATTTCTCTAATAGCTCAGGAAGAACTGCACGAGGAACTGTTACATCTTCATTGAGTTTTTTACTTCCATAAACAGAGAGAGCTGGACTTGCATTTCTACGAGCAAACCAGATATCTGCAGCTTCCTTATCATCTTTAGCACGACGAAATTCTGAACAGCCATTTTCTCTAAATACTTTCTCTATTTGGCTGAGTTGAAACTCTAAATCATCTTCGAGATTTCCATCAACATCAGTCACGAGTAAAGCACCTGCATCAACAGGTAGTCCTTTGTTAAAAGTCTGCTCAACAGCACGTATAGTAAGGTTATCTAAGAACTCCATTGCAACTGGCGTTATACCACTAGCCATTGTCTTATAAACTGCTTCCATAGCATCGTTTACAGTAGGAAAAATTCCCATTGCTGTTTTCGTTAGCTTAGGCTTAGGAATGAGACGAAGTGTTATCTCTGAAAGAACTGCTAAAGTTCCCTCTGAAGCTATTAAAATACCACTTATGTTATAACCAGCAACATCTTTAATGGTACGTTTTCCCGCTTTAATGATGTCGCCATTTGGTAAAACAGCACGAGTAGCCATCACATAATCTTTAGTGATTCCATACTTTGCAGCACGCATTCCACCAGCATTTTCACTTACATTTCCACCTAAAGTTGAGTACTCTTGGCTTGCTGGATCTGGTGGATAGAAAAGACCAACCTCTTCTACTGCACGTTGTAAATCCATGTTGATAACACCAGGTTGTACTATGGCTACCATATTTTTCATATCTATCTCTAAGATTTTATTCATATGTTTTTCAAAGCCTAGAACTATACCACCACTACTAGGAAGTGCTCCACCCGTAAAACCTGAACCTGCTCCACGAGGAACTATGACTATTCTGTGCTCGTTACAGTACTTAAGTATCTCACTTATATCATCTTCGTTACGAGGAAAAACAACTGCATCTGGTTCAAAATGCTCACGAGTTGCATCGTATGAGTAAGCTATTAGGTGTGCTTTATCGCTATAAATATTATCATCACCAACAATAGTTGTGAGATATTTTAAATGTTTTGCATCTATCATATTATTTTCCTAACTCAAATTTTTCTAGTAAAAAGTGGTTTTTCTTATCACCGTTTTTTATAATCTCATAAAGCTCTCTATTTTTCTTATTGTACTCAACTAAAAGCTCATAATAGTGTGGCTCATAATCTTCAAGCTCATCACTACCCTCTCCCCACCAATTGGCTTCTATAGTATCTATACGAGAGTAAAAGGGAAGTTTTGTAGTATCTTGAACTAAAGGTGCTTCGCTAATGTTTAAAATCACAAAACTTTTAATGTCTACTGTGTAGAGCTTTTTATCTAAGTATATAAACAGAAGTCCTACACTACCAGCGATACTCATAGCCTCAAAATCCTCTTTTAAAGGTGTTGGGTGCCCTCTATATGAAAGTACTGTTGCAAATATATCTGCATGAACCCACTGAATTTTTACACTCTTTGTTATCTGGTGATAAATCTCTTCACTTGGTGAGACTAAAAGAGCACGAGAGTAACCAAACGCCAACTCTACACTATCACCAACTTGAACTTTCCACTTACCTGTTGGAAGAGCATTGTTTCTAAGTGCATTAAACTCACTCATCTTAAGAGTCGCTATTTTCGACTCATTATCATAAGCAATTACATGTACATTTTTTAAAATACTAGTATGATTTTCTGAGATTGAATGGACTATAAATCCACTTACACCAACATCAACTCTCTCAAGTTTTATAGTAGCTTGTGAGTTCTCGCTATCAACACTTAAAATGGGTGCTTTTATAACTGCTGCGACAAGATTAAACGCCAACAACAGACTTAAAAATATATGTTTCATTTCTCTTCTTTGTTTAATTTATTATATGCGATTATATCTAACAAACCTCAGACTAAGCAAAAAGAAGCTAATATTTTATAATTTTTATTTTAGGCTTATAAATTTTGATACGAATATTCTTACTTTTTCTTTTTACAACTACCCTTTTTTCAGCAGAAGTTCATAGAGACAGATGGCTAAATGGTGAAACATACCTAGTCTTTTTAGAGAAACTCTCCCTGCCTATAAGACCTCTTTACTATAACCTTGACAAAGATGACCAGCGTTTAACAGAAGAGATGCGTTCTGGTGTTCACTATCAAATACTTCGTGATACTAACAGTAGTATAGAACAACTACTTTTACCCCTAAATGATGAACTTCAAATTCATATCTACAAACGCCAAGGTGAGTACAAGTTTGAAGCGATTCCTATTGTAAGCAGTACAAAAACTGAAGCTTTCTCTGCAAAAATTGTTAGCTCTCCAAACTATACTATCATGAAATATACTGGCAGTAAAAAACTAGCACAGATTTTCACCGCAAGTTTTAGAAACTCTCTTAACTTCAAAAATGACATTCGAAAGGGTGACTCTATTGTTATGATTTATAAACAGAAATATAGACTGGGAGAGGTCTTTTCAATGCCTATACTTCAAGTTGCTATGATAGAAATGCGTCATAAAAAGCACTATATTTATCTCAATGATGATAGCCGTTATTATGATGAAAAAGGGCATGAAGTGGAAGGATTTTTACTAGCTCGCCCTGTTCGTGGAGCTAGAATCTCCTCGTACTTTACAAAACGGCGTTACCATCCAGTCCTACATAAATGGAAAGCACACTTGGGTATAGACTATGCAGCTCGTCGCGGAACTCCTATAGTCGCAGCGGGAAGTGGACGAGTCATCTATGCAGCTCGTATGGGAAGTTATGGAAATCTTGTCAAAATCCGTCATGCTGATGGTTATGAGACTCGCTATGCCCATATGAAATCATTTCGTCGTGGTATACGCAGAGGAAAGTATGTTAAAAAAGGACAGACTATAGGTTATGTAGGGACAACAGGACGCTCAACTGGTCCACACCTACACTTTGAACTTCGTAAACGTGGCCGTGCGATAAACCCTCTGCGAGTAGTTCAAGTAACCACTAAAAAACTTAAAGGCAAAGAGAAAAAAGCATTTCTTGTACTACAAAAAAATTATAATGAGAGTATAAATCTTCATCTAAATAATCAAACACAATTTAAAAAACTCCCCACATTTACTCCTAAATGTTATATTCACTCACTTACATGTCCGACAGATGAAACAGCAAAACCAAATAACTAAAGTCTCAGCACTTAAAGAGCCTAAATTTATTAAACCTATCTCAATAGACTACATACTTAATGGTACAAAAAGAAACTGGGAAGCAGTTATAAGCCATGATAGTGTTGCCATTTTACTTTATCATACAGAAGTAAAATCCTTTGTTATAGTCAAACAGTTAAGAGTTCCCGTTCTAAACGCCAACAAAACTGATGGAATGATGCATGAGTTATGTGCAGGTATAGTGGACAAAGAGATGAGTTTAGCACAAATTGCACAAGAAGAAGTTTTAGAAGAGTGTGGATATGATCTGCCACTAAAGTCTGTTCAAAAAGTAAGTTCATTTTACACAAGTGTAGGTATATCTGGAGCGAAACAGACTTTCTTTTATGCCCAGATAGACGATAGTATGAAAGTTACTGAGGGTGGTGGACTATCAGATGAAGATATAGAAGTTATCTACATTCCTTTAGACAAAGCAAAGGCATTTATGTTTGATGAGTCATTGCAAAAAACACCTGGTTTAATGATGGCTTTTTATTGGTTTTTTGATAGTAAAAAAGAGTTAACTCACTCTAAGAAAACTCGATAGGATCCATATCTACTTCAGCTAGTGTAACCTTAGTTGAATTAATAGCTTTTATAATTGATGTACTTTTATCTGAACGTAGAAGTATCTCAAAACGATACTTATTTGCAACTCTTTCTATACCACATTTACCAAATCCTACTATTTCAACATCGCTAAATGCCATGAGTGCATCTTGCATTTTTCTCATCTCTTCTTGAGCTTTTGCACCATTTTTATGTGAAAAAAGTACACGACATAATTTTTTATAAGGGGGATAAAGTCCTTCTCTATACTCTTTTTCACTCTCTAAAAACTCTTCATATTTTTCTAAGTATGCTGAAAAAAATGCTTCATTAAAACTCTGAACTAAGACAAGGGCATCTTTTTTACGGCCACTTCGTCCTGAGACTTGGATAAGAGAAGAGAGAGCTTTCTCTCGAGCTCTATAGTCTCCCATATTTAACATATTGTCCATACCCATAACAACAGCTAAGGTTACTCCATGATAATCATGTCCTTTGCTTAACATCTGTGTTCCGACAAGTATATCTGTCTCTTTATCATTAAATCTTTTAAGTGCCTTTTTGAGTTTAGCAGATGTAGTGATAACATCACGATCAAACTGTTCTACCTTGGCGTTTACTAACTCTTCGCTTATGTTCTTAACTGCCTCTGCAGTTCCTAAACGTGCACTGGTTAGGTTTGGGCTCTGACACTCTGAGCAGACTTGTGGTATAGCCTGTGTAAAGTTACAGTAGTGACACTTCATAGCACGACTTTTCTGGTGAATGCTAAGTCCAACAGAACAAAAGGCACACTCATAAGTGTGTCCACAATCTTGACAGATAAGATACTTAAAATTTGCGCGAGTTGGGAGAAAGACAATAGACTGCTCTTTTGCTTGAAGTGTTTTATCTAATGAACTCATGATGAGTGGAGAGAGTGTTTCTATACTCTGTTCATAAACAAACTTTTTGTTTGAGGAGAAATGTCCACCCTTTAGCCTTATATGCGGAAACTTTACATATGAAGTTAAAGATGGTGTTGCACTTCCAAGAACTACATTTACATCGTAAAGTTTTCCCATGTATATCGCTATATCACGAGCATTGTATCTTGGACGAGATGAAGATTTATAACTATCATCGTGCTCTTCATCTACAACTATTAGGCCTAAATCATGTATGGGGAGAAACAGTGCAGAACGTGGTCCTGCAATTATCTTTGCTTCTCCACTATGAATCTTCTCTAGAGCTACCCTTTTTTGTTTAGGTGTCAGTTTAGAATGCCACATAACAACAGACTCACCAAAATGTTCTTCTAAACGCTGCCCCATCTGAGGAGTAAGAGAGATCTCTGGCATTAAAAATATACTTCTCTTGCTCTGAGCCATTATATACTCAAAGTACTTCATATATATCTCTGTTTTACCACTTCCTGTATCACCAAAGAGTAGTCCTACTTTATGTGTTTGTAAAAATTTCAATGCTGCTGTCTGTTTAGAAGAGAGTTCTATCTTACTCTGTGGTAAGTTCTCCTGTATAGTATGAGAACAAGAAGGTTCTTGCATCTCTTTTTCACTCTCAATAGCCTCCTTCCCATACTCTGCATGGGAATGTATAAATGCCATCATCAAAGAAAATGCATCTCCTAAGGAACAGACATAATAAGCAGCGATAAACTTAACCAATGCCATCTGCTTATATGAGTAAATGGCATCACTAACTTCTAAAATTTTATTTGTTTCAAAAGAGGGTTCTTTACATGAAGCAAGAACAACTGCATCTTTCACTTTATTGTTAAATGTTACTGTAACTTTTTTACCAATGGGTATAGTTTTTGATGAGCAGTACGTGAACTCACCGAGTGGTGAGCCTATAATGGAAAGAGTGTAATAGTTCAAATAAAATTTAGTCAGTTAACTCTGAGCAATACTTATCTGTTTTCGTACAAGTAAAGATACCATTACTTCTTGTATATGTAAAAAGTACATCAGTAGTTGACACTTTATACTTAACTGTTGATGTATTTTCATCTGAGGCTGAAGAAGAATGCCAGTGTCCAGAGCTATCTTTAGCTGTGATACCATATGTAAGAACTCCTCCAAAAAGTGAACCATCATCTAACTGTCCCGCACCTGATCCAGCTTCAATATATTTGTTATCACCAGTGATAAGTCTTGACTGGCGTTCAGAAATAATAGCTGAACGTATTGAAGAGACATCCGCAACACCTTTACTTATCTCAGCATCAGTTCTTGAGGCTGCGAATCTTGGTAATGCAACTGCTGCTAAAATACCAAGAACTACTATAACAAATACTAGTTCTATCATTGTAAATGCTCTATTTGAACTTTTCATTTGAACTCCCTCTTTAGTAATTATTTAACAACTCTTAGTGCTAAAACATTAATATCTTCTTCAATTATAGGATCAAATCTATTGCACGACCCAATCATTACTACATTATCTACTATTATATGAGTTGAATTTACATCAATATCTACACAGTCGTTACTACCATCAGAAATTGAAATTGAGGTATCACTGTTAACCACTATGTTACCATGTCGACCATTCGCACCAAATAAGATATTCATACTTGGTTGTGCTTTATTTGCTAACATCTGAGTCTGTACAGTCTTTACTACCACCTTAAAATCAGCAATAAGTGCCGAAGCATAAGCATCTGCTCGCGATGCAGAAAGCTTTGGAATAGCGACAGCTGCCAAAATACCTAAAATAACAATGACAAAAATTAATTCTATCATTGTAAATGCTGTTTTTGTACTTTTCATAAATTCCCTTTTATTTTAGATATTTGTTATTGTTGTGAATGATTATAATACAATTAAAATTAAATAGCTATGAAAGTTAAGAAGAGTTTATTAAGTTGCAATTAATTTTAGTAACTAAAGAATAAAAGAGTTTTTAGAGGGAGAAAGTGCCTGTTCCCATGAAAAATATGGGAACAAGTAAAGTTTAGTTAGTAATTATCTAACTACCGAAGTCGCTAAAATATTAATATTTTCTGCAACTACAGAATCAAATCTATTACAAACAGTTGTTGTAACTACATTAGAAACGATAACATGTGTTGCATTAACATCAATTTGAGCACAAACAGTTGTCCCATCAGTAATATCAACTTGTGTAGCACTTACAACATCAATGTCACCATGTGTACCAACAGCTCCAAAAAGTGTTGTCATACTTGGTTGTGCTTTTAAAGACATCATTTGTGTCTGAACAGTGTTTGTAACACTTTTAAAGTTTGCAATAAGTGATGAAGCTTTCGCATCTTCACGTGACGCTGCAAGTTTTGGAATAGCTACTGCTGCTAAAATACCTAAAATAACGATAACGAAGATCAATTCGATCATTGTAAAACCAGCTCTTTTCATAAGAACTCCTTTTGTAAATAAAAAATTTGGATTACACTTGTAACCTTAAAGACCATTATGAGCCTACTATGTTTAAAGTTTGCTTAAATTTAGTGATTTTACAGTATTCGTTGTAAAGTTATTAAAAGATGAGAATATAAATCAACAAATATAAATTTTTATTATATATAAGCAGATCCAATTAGTTATTGGTACATAAATTGCTTACAAAATTATTATATAACAAAAGGAATATTATGGGTCTTAGCATATCACGAACTTCTACTCTTCTTAAAGATGCAATGAACTACCGTTCAGCTCGTCAAGATATGATAGCTTCTAACATTGCTAATGTTGATACTCCTAACTATAGACCTAGAGATATAAGCTTCGAGCAAGCCCTTGTAGCTAAAAAAGCAGAGCTTTTAAGAGATGATTCTAAGCAGCTTAAAATGGCACAGACAGATTCTGGACATATAAAACCCCAAACTCAAACTTCATCATACAAGCCAACTCTATACTTTAGGGATGGACATATGGCTCGTAATGATGGAAACAGTGTAGACATTGATGTAGAAACTACAGAGATGAGTAAAAACTCCATCATGTTTAATGCTCTTGTGAGTGCACTTAAAAAAGATTCACTTATTTACAAAAGTGTAATTGAATCTTCACAAAAATTAAACTAGTAGTTGAAAAGGATTAAAAAATGAGTAACTTTTTAAATAGTTTCGACATAGCGGGCTATGGGCTCTCAGCACAACGTGTACGTGTTAACACTATATCTAGCAATATTGCTAATGCTCAAACAACTAGAACTGAAGAGGGTGGGCCTTATCGTCGTAAAGAGGTTGTATTTAAAGCTATCAACTTTAATGAGCAGTTTAACAAGGCCCTTGAGGGTATGAGTAAAAGTGCTTCTTATGAAGATCCATTAAACACAGGTGAATTTGGAAAAAAAGTTAATCCTGCTATAATGAGTGTAATTGTTGATAAAATTTCTCGTGATGATTCTAAACCAAAGATGAAATTTGAGCCAAATCATCCCGATGCAGATGCAAGTGGATATGTTGCATACCCAAATATTAATCCTGTTATCGAAATGGCCGATTTAGTAGAAGCAACACGCTCTTACCAAGCAAATGTTGCTGCATTTCAAGCAAGTAAAGACATGGCTAATAGTTCTCTAACACTATTGCAGTAAATGAATAAATATAAAGAAAAAGGAGCTAGTTAATTATGAATGATATTAAAAGTTTAGCTGGCGTAGGAACTGCAGACTTACTAAAACAAAAAGCCAAAGTCGAATCGACTGGTGGTGAGCAGTTTGCACAGCATTTAAAATCAGCTATAAATGAAGTAAATGAACTTCAAATTGAAAAAGAAGTTGCAGTTGCAGATATAGCAACAGGTCAAGTTAAAGATCTTCATCAAGCAGCAATCGCCATTGGCAAAGCCGAAATAAATATGAAACTCATGCTAGAAATAAGAAATAAAGCTCTTAATGCTTACAAAGAGTTAGGAAGAACACAACTATAATCCTTCATGGCTAATCACAATAAAAGCAAAAAAATTCTCTTTCTTTATGCCCTAATCTCTTTAGGGTTTTTCATCTTTTTAAGCGTTATGCTTCTCACAGTTGTAAAGTCACGCCATCTACCAAGTACATATGCAAAAGATAGTTCTCGTGCAATTAGAGGAAGTATTATAAGTGCCGATGGTTTTCACCTAGCAACAACAAAGAAACTCTATAAGGCAGTTGTCAACACTCGATATATTGATCCTGATAAAAAAGATCTTTTTGTAGAACTTTTTAGTATTTACTCAGGTATAGACACAAAAGAGATTCGTAAACGGTTGTCTAAACGCAAGGGTGTGATCGTTCTTAGTTATAACATTCCTCAGATTCAAGCACACTATCTTAAAAAACTAGCTCGTGAACTTCGTCGATTTAAAGTTTTTTTAGAGCTTAAAAATGCAAGGACGGGTCTTCGCTCTATTCATGGACTTAGTATTTTAGAGAGTGGGGAGAGTAGAGAGTATCCTTATGGAAATCTACTCACTCCTATCATCGGTTATCCACATAAAATTGAAGATGATGGCTACACTTCTATTAGTGGAGTTAAAGGTTTAGAAAAAAGGTTTGATGTTGAACTAAGTGCTAGGCAAAATGGTTCTAGTCGTGGTAAACGCGATGTCAATAGCTACATTATCTTAAATAAAGATTCTTTTACAAAACCTGAGATAGATGGTCTGGACATTAAACTCACTATTCCTGTCGCCTTACAGATAAAAATAGAAAGAATGTTAGATAAGATGAAGATAGAGCTCCAAGCCAAGCAGATAATGATTGCTATAATGAACTCTAACACAGGGGATGTATACGCCATAGCATCATCTAATAGGTTTCTTCCTAAACATATTAAACGAAGTGACTATCCCTCTTTAAATAGTGGAATTATTGAGTACAGTTTTGAGCCTGGGAGTGTCATAAAACCTATCACTTTCTCTTTACTTCTTGAGAGAAACCTTGTTAATCCTTATGACTTAGTAAATGGACATAATGGGCGTTATAAGATTGGTCGTAAAGTTATAACAGATGAGCATAGATTTGACTGGTTATCTGCTGAGAATGTTATAGTTTATTCTTCGAATATCGGTATAGCACAACTAGCACAAAAGCTTTCTGGTTATGAGTTTCACGAGGGACTTAAAAATTTTGGTTTTACACAAAAATCTACTCCAGATCTTATCTATGAAAAAAAAGGCTCTATTCCAAGCCCTAAACAACTAGAAAATAAGATATATAAGGCAACATGTTCTTACGGTTATGGAATGAGGGCTAACCTTATGCAAGTTCTTCGTGCATATAGTAGCTTCAACAACAATGGAAGAATGGTTTACCCAAGAGTAGTAGATAGTTTCATAAACGAGCATGGTATCGAAGATAAGATGCCTTATGAGGAGCAGGTACAGGTTATAAAAAGTTCAACGGCTCAAAGAATGCAAAAAATACTTATAAAAACTGTAAACAAAGGAACTGGTAAAAAAGCCATAACAACAGGACTGATTGTTGGAGGTAAGACAGGAACTGCACATATTGTTGAAAAAGGAAAGTATGTAAAACGATACAACACTGCTTTTATGGGTTTTGCAAATGATAGTACTAGAAATTATACAATAGGTGTAGTTGTAGTTGAACCTAAAAAAAGTCAATTCGCCTCACAAACTTCAGTACCTGTATTTAAAAAAGCAGTTGATATTATGGTAGAAGATGGCTACTTAAAGCCAGATGTTATCAAGCAGTCTGGTATCTCCTACCAAGGCCTCCACTAAAACTATACTATTGCCTACTTCTATCTTCTGTATGATTTCAAAATCACGATTTAGTATCTCAACATAACCGATAGTTAAAGGTTTAAGTATTTGAAGCATTTTCTCTTTTATAAGTGCTGTATCTAACTCTTTTTTACTTACCATTTTAGATGCCTCGTAAAGAGCAGTTGATATTTTGAGTGATTCTCTCCTCTCGTTGGTATTTAAATAAATATTTCTACTACTAAGTGCTAGTCCATCACTCTCTCTAACTGTATCTACCGGCACAATTTTCACGTTCATAAAAAGTTGTTTTACCATTAATATTATAAGATTTAACTGCTGTGCATCTTTTTTACCAAAGTAAGCGAAATCTGGATTTACTATATTAAAAAGTTTATTTACAACTGTTAAAACACCATTGAAGTGTCCAGGTCTTGTTGCACCTTCCAAGACATATCCTCTTACATCAGGAGCTACAAGTTTCACTTCATCATCTCCGTAAATCTCATCTACTTGAGGTAAAAATATAACATCCACACCAGAGAGTTCACATATCTTTTTATCGGCTTCATCCCGAGAAGGATATTTATCTAAATCCTCTCCCTTTAAAAACTGAGTAGGGTTTACAAAGATAGAAACAACTACAAATTCACAATCAAGTTTTGCTTTTTTTATAAGCGAAAGATGCCCATCATGAAGTGCACCCATAGTTGGGACAAAGCCTATTATCTTCTTTTGAGCTTGTAAATACTCTTTTA
>Ga0256826_1001131_pt1 | contig 16505 bp, 16 predicted proteins | sample CV79metaG_FD_185975 | JGI IMG/M metagenome (GOLD analysis project Ga0256826, IMG submission 185975) | Hydrothermal vent microbial communities from East Pacific Rise, Pacific Ocean - CV79 | ecosystem: Environmental > Aquatic > Marine > Hydrothermal vents | place: Pacific Ocean: East Pacific Rise...
TTTCATAGATGCGAGTGACAAAGTACTAGAGACTCTTGATGAACCATTAAATGACCCTGCTTCAGTTCCATTATATTTACTCTTTGAACAAATAAAAAAAGATGGCTACAAAGTTGTTATGAGTGGTGAGGGTAGTGATGAGTTATTTTTAGGTTATAGACAATATTTTGAATATTTAGACATTCAAAGTATTGGCAGTATTAAAAACAAAAATTGGCTAAAAAGATACTTCAAAAACAACTTCTCTCAAAATCGTGAATGGGAACATTATAAACGAATATTTGAAGAAAGCACACTTTTTCGTACATCTGGTGAAAACTTTACTGACCTACAAAAAAACCAACTATTACGTCTACATGTAGAGGACAATCAATCATTAAAATATTTAGAAAAATATCAAAACAACTTTAAAACCTCTCAACATAAAGACTCCTCAACTTGGTACAGTTACCTTGACTTACAACTTTTTCAAGCGGAACATTTTCTTACAAAACTTGACCGTGTATCTATGGCTCATTCCATTGAGTCACGTACACCTTTTTTAGACCATAAACTTATTCAAACTGTGTTTTCTTTGGAGCCAAAACTTCGTTATGAAGATGGCATCACAAAATCTCTTTTAAAAGAAATTATGAAAAATAAACTAGATAAAAAAATACTAACACGAAAGAAAAAAGGGTTCTCAAATCCATATATTGAGTACCTAATAGAATCTAAAAAAATATCAATTATTCAAGAGGTAAATAAACAAACAGGTCTTTTTAAACAAGAGAAATTAGCTGAGTACGTTAAAGGTGCAAAAAATGGAGCATTTAAACAACATATTTGGGGGCTTTATGTGCTCAGTATTTGGATGAAAAAATATCTACTTTAAGACTGAAGAAAAGATAATGGCTGAAACTGAGAACTCTCAGCATCATAATACTCTATCTCACCACTTTCAATATCATACATCCAACCATGAATACTCATCTCACCAGCATCTACTTTAGATTTTACAGAGGGATAAGTTAAAAGGTTTTCAATTTGAGAGATAACTGAAAGTTTTTCTGTTAAACGAAGTGTCATATCACGGTCAGCACGATTTCCAAGTGCTAAAAGTGCTTGTTTTTTCGCATTTTCACCAAGACTTAGCCACTTTTTTGTATGAACTAAATCAGGAGAATCCATCTTTCCATCACTATCAAACATCGCACAGATTGCGCCACAGTGAGTATGTCCACATACTATGATATTTTCAGTTCTTAATATACTTACTGCGTACTCTATCGCTGAAGCAGTTGAATGAAAACTATTGTCAGGATTGTAAGGTGCTACAAAATTTCCAACATTACGAATAACAAACAAGTCACCTGGTGCTGATTTTGTCATAAGATTTGGAAGTACACGAGAATCTGAACAACCAATATATAGTGCTTTTGGTTGTTGCCCTTTTTCACTAAGTTCTATAAAAGTTTTTTGATTTTCTTTATAGTAACCCTCTTTAAAAAGTTTATTTCCAAGTACAAGTCCAAGATTTTTCATATAACAACCCTTTAAATTTTATAAAAGTAGTATATCTAAATCAAATAACATTTGATTAAACAATTTGTTTATGATTTATACAATTTTTTCCTACTACTAGTTTGTATCGTCCCCGATGGAAACTAACATGTCAAAAAAACTTTTTCACATCCCACGAGGGTTCGTATTTCTCTACTATTACTTGTTATCTACTTAATTTGCTTCAAGATTTCAATAGTCTTTTTAGAACTCGTATCAACCCCACCAAAGATATTAAATTCATCTAATTTCATTCCACAAAATTCTATAATTTGTTCTTTAAACATATTTTTAAGTCTTCTATTTACCCCTGTGAACATATATATAAAATATGGTGCACCAGTTGTTGTAAAAACTTTTACAGTTTTATTTTGTAATAAACCTTTCGGTCTTGAATTAATATATTCAAAAGCAAAGCCTTTGGATAAATTCCAATCAAAAAAGTTTTTTAAAATAGCAGGTGTACTTCCCCACCAATATGGAAAGACAAATACTATTTCATTGGCATTTGAAATTTTTTCTTGATAATACTTCATTTCTTGTGTTATGACTAATTCGTTAGCATTTTCATAAGTGAAAAAAGGTTGTTGGTTCTTATCTTTGTATAAGTCGATAATTTCTACTACATCATTTTTTTCTTCAGATATCTTTTTATATTGATTTGCCATAGCAAATGAGAAACTATCTGTTTTTGGATTTGCTACAATTATTAGTATATTTTTCATGTATGTTATTCCTTCTTGCTGGTTAGATAACGGTCAAATAGAAGCATAAATTTTCGCTATAAAATTTATTGACTTCCTATGTTTGTTGTATCTGAACCACTGCAATGGTTTTGACTTATGGAAAATACTTGTAAATTTCTCTTCTATGCTTCACTGTTTCGATAATTATACAATCATTCTCTTTTTTGATTCCAACTCTATAATTACCGAATCGTATTTTGAAATAATTTTTGTAACCAGTCATTTTTTCAACTTTTCCAATATCGCTTAAACTTGAATAATTTGGTAAATTATCAAAAACAAACTCTTCAATTGTTTTTGCATATTCTGCTGGTAGCTTTGAAAGCTCTTTTAAAAACTTTTTCTTATATTCAACTTCCATAGTTTTTTTAAGAATCTTTTTTTAGAGAAGTATAGTAGGCTCTTGCATCTTTTAAAGATAATTTTTCATCATCTTTATTTTCATCCATAAACTTAAAAAGTGCATAGTCTTCTAGTACATCTGTGATTTTTTCATAAGTTTTTATATCTAATTGAACTGCTATTTTGTGATTATGATTATCAACTATGTAGTTTGGTTCAAGTTGCATAATTTATCCTTTTAAAGAGTATTTAACTTATTATAGCAAAACTCAAGTGAGTTTTGCATGAATAAATTATGAGATTTATGTTTCTTAAATTCTATCTGAAAGTCTTCTATCACTTCTGATTCTAGGCGGTAAAATATCATATATTAATCAAATGCTTGTAACTATTTATATTATAAAATTAATAAACAAGGAAATATTCCAAACTAATATAATTTTTACAAGCCTATTTTTATGGCTTTAGGCTTATTTAACTATATGATTTTTCTAGCAGACAAAAATAAGTAATCTTTTCCTGTTATAACAACACGGTATTTCTTTTGTTGTAAGTATTTTTTACAAAAATGAATATCTTTTAAAACTAAACTCATCTCATTAAAACTATAGTTTGGTGCTTTAGCCCCGTAAATCATCTCACCATCAATCCAACGACAGTTTGGAAAACCTAAGATAATAGCACCATTTTTTTCTAAGTGATTTTGATAAATCTCCATAAATTTTTCATTGAAATTTATGTTTGAACTTTGTAAAGTTCCTATAGAGATTATCAAATCAAATCTATTTAAATTACTTTCATTTAATTTGTTTATATCTCTACATATAAACTCTATATTGTTATATGGCATATCTTTTTTAGCATACTCTATCGCCGTTTGTGAGTAATCTAGTCCAACAAACTCTTTGGAGTTAAACTCATTTTCATTTAACATCTCTTTTATAACTTTAAACTCATCACCCTTATTTACACCAAGATTTAAAACTCTTTTTTTATCTTGTATATTTATAAATTTCAATGCTTCTTGATAGTAATAAAGAAAAGAAAATTGTGAAGTTTTATCTATGTTGAAAAACTCACTAGCAACTCCATACTTTTCAGAACTAATCTGTGCTTTATGAAAAGAAATATCTTCATTCAACTTTTTAAATTTCAAAACAACACTAGTACCTCTACATGTAGGAGTAAGCATTTTAAAGAAAAATATTTGTGCTAAATCTATAAAAGCTTTGTAGTCAATCTCTTGTTCAAATACTTCAAGTTCTACTACTTCCTTTGGCTCTACATGTAGAGAAGTAAAGTATTTTAGTATCTCAGTTGAAGTCATTAAAAGCCTTGTTAATTGTATTTGAACAATTATAGTGTAAAATTTCAAAAAATATATAGGAAACAATATGAATGAAGTAACTATTTGGCACAATCCAAAATGTTCAAAATCTCGTGCAGCTATGGAGATACTAAAAGAAAACAACTGCGAGGCAGATGTTGTAAAGTATCTAGAGACTACACCAACTAAAGATGAAATCACAACTGCTCTTACAATGCTAGGTATGAATCCAAGAGAGTTAATGCGTACAAAAGAAGATATTTATACAGAGTTAAATCTTGCTAATGAAGATGATTATGACAAGCTTGTTGATGCTATGGTAGAGAATCCAAAGCTAATAGAGAGACCAGTTATATTTAAAGGAAATCAAGCAATCATTGGTAGACCAACTGAAATAATTGCTAAATTTCTAAACTCTTAATCTTCCTTTTTTACATCACCAAAGTGACATTCAGTACCTGAGTATGGACATGACTTAACAATGTTCATCTCATACTGATCTTCTTCTATCCCACCATCTTTTCTTTCTTTATGACGCATTGCTGCACGAAAAGATGTTAAAACCATATTTGCAGAGTCTTGATACTCAGTTGAAACATGTTCAACTTGTTCACCTTCTGGTTTTGTTAAATCAACTTTAGGAGTTGGTAAATTATCATATGCTTTTTGTAAATCTTGCTCAAGTGAAAGTGTAATTTTTAAAGCTTCAACTATCTCTTGACCTTTTATCATCTCCGTAAAAATAGACCCTAAAGTATTTACATCTTGAGTAGCGTTTGAGCCAAACATAACATCTTGTACATGCGTATCACTTAAATTTAAGTACATGATTACATAAGAGGATGTTGTATTATCTACCCCTGCGCCAGTACATGTAGGGTTTTGTAGTTTTCCATAGTTTTCTGGTTGCATAAGATGTTTGCCAATTTCAGCACTTAATTGTTCATTTTCTTCTTGTTCAGTCATTTTTTAATCTTTCTATTATTACGCCATTATCTTTGATAAATTTACTTATAACTTCTGAATGTGTATGTTCATATGGTTTTTCATAAACTATACGTTTGATTCCCGAAGCTATCACATTTTTACTACACTCAGAACATGGCTCAAGCGTTACATAAATTGTAGCACCCTCTATACTTATTCCCTCACGAGCTGCCCAAATAATAGCATTCATTTCAGCATGAATCTCATAAGTTTTACTCCACTCATGATGCTCTGGAGTGTATTTATTATCCCAATAATCACAACAGTTTTCAAACCCAGCAGGAGTTCCATTGTAACCAGTACTTAGTATGCGACCATCTTTAACAATAAGTGCACCAACTTGCTTAGATACACACTTTGAAGCAGTAGCTAACTCTCTTGCAATATTTATAAAATTTCTATCATTTAGCATAAATCATCTTTTTTTAAATTATTATGCAATTATATCGCATTCAAGCGATAAATATCTTATTTAGAATTAACTAACTGATCTAAATAATTAAATAATAACTGACTTGCATCTTCAGTTCGTTTAAATAACTCTATAATTTCATCTGAATGTTGGATAGTTCCAGCTTTAAGTAATTTTTTTGCTTCATCTATGAGCTTGTGTACATCTTTATGAGGAATATTTAGTTGCTTATAAGCATCTTTTGCCTCAAATACTTCTTTTCCTTCACCTTCGTACCACTGACCAAGTTTACAATTATGATGATTATCTGATATTGAATCAATATCACCTTCTAAAAATGCTGAGTATGTATAATTTTTATAAATCATATGATCTATTTTTGCCATATTTGCAAAAAGTTTATGAGATGTGTTTTCAGTACCACTACCTATTGTTTTCATACTTTCTATCATTTCAATTAAATTAATGTTAAACTTATCAAGTTTATTTTGTGATTCAATAGCAAAAGAATCAATCTGTTCATTATTTTCAACCATGTTCATAGAGTTTTGTTTTAACACACTAATATTTGCTTCAACTTCACTAGTTGCCTTTTGTGTACGTTCTGCTAGTTTTCTAACTTCATCAGCAACAACAGCAAAACCACGACCATGTTCACCAGCTCTTGCTGCTTCAATAGCAGCATTTAGGGCAAGTAAGTTTGTCTGATCAGAGATATCTTTAATAAGAACAATTACATTACTAATATCATCAACATTATTACTTAAACTTTGAGTAGTTTCTCTTGTATCACTACTCATTTGTGAAATATTATTTATTACATGTATTATCTCATCTGTTGTAGAACGAACATCTGAAACTACTGATTGTGCTTTATTATTTACACTATTCACTTCCTCTATACTATGAATATTCTCCGTCATACTATCTTTTAAATTATCAGAATTTTTAATCGCACCCTCTATCATAGAGTTTGCTAACTTAAGAGTTAAATCATTTTTTGTCATTGCAGCTTTTATCTCAGCAGCTGCTTCTTCAGCTTTTTGTTTTTCATTAATTGCTTCAAGTGCTATCTTTTCAACTTTTTCAATAAAGATATTAAAGCTTTTACTTGCTGAACCAAGTTCATCATTTGATTTTACTTTAAGTCTTTTACTTAAATCAGCATCACCTTCTGCTAACTCTTTTGCCATAATATCTAACTCTATAATAGGGATAGTTATTGCTTTACGAATAACAATAATAAGTGATAGTAAAATTAATATATCAATAAATGCCATTATAAAAATTTGTTGTAAAAGTGCTGATTCAGATTTAGAAACTATACTATTAACTACATCTAATTTTTGAGCAACAACAGCATATCCAACTGTATTACCAGAAAAATCTACGATTGGCTCTGAAATATTAAAATAATTATCAGTAATTTGATAACCATTAATTTTATTTACTTCTATATTTGATATTTCATTTAAATATTCTTGATTTACTACATCTTCACGTATTGCTAAAGAATAAGCACCAACTTTTGGCATATCTTTTAATTGTTTTGCAGTAGATAAATATTTATTATCAAGTAAAATAACTACATCATAACCCAACTCTCTTTTAGCTTTTTTTACAATAGAGTTTAAACCTTGCATAAACTCTACTGAACCTAAATAAACACCATTGTCTATTACTGGAGCCAAACCACGTAAAACAAGTCCAGCACGACCTAGTTCAATAGCAACAAGAGGCTTCTTACTCTCTTTAACTTTTACAATAGTTTTTCTAAATCCTTTAAGATCATCCCCAAATTTACTTGGTTTCCAAGCACGTAAAAAACTATGAACATCAGAATCATGAATATGAATTTTTATATTTTTATAATTTGTATATAATTTAAATTCTTTTGATACATTTTTCAATCCATCAATAGCTATTTTTCTATCATTATTTCTTAAACCCTCTACAACATAGTGGTTTTTAGCAATATTTATTGCATTTGTAATTCCTATATTTTTTTTAGAATTCATTGCATCTTTAAAAAATGCTCTAATATCTTTTTCCTCTTTTATAAAAGTGTCTGCTTTCATAATACTAATAGAATAAAAATAATTTCCTAAAATAATAGTAAAGCCTATTAATACAGATAAAATAAGTGGTATATGTATCTTCTTACTTATTGATAAATTTTTCATTAAATCCCCTAGATAAAATAACATTTTGTTAAATCTTAATCTTAATTAACTTAAAGATAACTAAAAACTATAATATTGGACCTAATAAGATTTATTTCAGGATAAATATCTTACTATTTTGTACAAAGGGATTTATTATGAATGCAAAATTATTAACATTTACAATATTAAGTAGTTTATTATTAGCTACTTCAGCACAAGCAACACTCAAATCTGACAAGATTACTCTAAAAGGCAATATGCAAATAGACTACACTGCGGTACCATCATCCGTTGATAATATAAATGAAATTTTCACAGAAGGGATGTTTTATGGTCGACTAAGAACAAATATGTTTTTATGGGACTGGAAAAACGATAATTTTCCAGATGGAAAACTAATGGATGATAAAGCCATGGGTGTTGGTGGTAGCTTGATGTTTAAAACTGCTCCAATCTCTGGTTTTAGTGCTACGGCAGCACTTTATACATCACAGAATCCAACTTTTTTTAGAGAAGACAAAGAAAATGTAGGATACGTAAAAGCTGGTAAAGATACTTTTTCTCGTTATGATACTACAGAAAATGGGCACTATGGAATGAGTGTTTTAGGACAAGCCTATTTACAATATGATGTAAGTAAAACATCTTTAATATTGGGTCGTCAACTCTTTGAAACAGTTTTTACTAAATCAAATGATACTAAAATGATTCCAAATACATTTGATGGTATTACTGCAACTATAAAAGAGTTTGACAAAACAACTATAAAACTAGGATATTTAGCAAAACAAAAACTACGTGATCACACCTCTTCACATGATGTAATTGCTTTTGCTGGTGGATCAGGCTCACATAAATGGACACAAAATGATGACGCAGCAGTAAATAGAAACTTAACAGTTGAGAGAATTGGTGATGACAATGAACTTCTAATAGCTAGTATTACAAATAAATCAATAAAAAATTTAAAAGCAAATGTAAGTTACCTTGTAGTTCCGGATGTTCTTAGTAACTTAGTCCTTGAGGCACACTATACTATCCCTGTAACTGATGATTGGAAAATTGTACCAGGCTTTAGATATATGAAACAATTCGATAATTTAAATGCTGATTATAATGTAGCCAATTTACTAACAAAACATGATGCTTACAATAATCCAACAAGTCTTGATAGTGATCTTTTAGCTCTTAGAATTGACTTTAAAACTAAGGCATTTTTAGCAAGACTTGGTTACTCTCGTATTGCAGATAAAGCAGATATAGTAGCTCCATGGCGTGGTTTCCCAACTGGTGGATTTACACGTGCCATGGCTCAATACAACTGGTTTGCGAACACAAAAACATACATGGCTAGGGTTGGTTATGATTTTGGTAAGGCAAATATGTTAGAGGGTTTTAGTATTATGGCTCGTTATGCAATTCAAGATATGGATGATGCTAAACCTGGAGTTGCTGCTGATAGTGATGTTATACATGTAGACATAAGACAAAATCTTGGTAATAACCTAGAAGCTAAACTAAGATTTGGTTACGTTGATTATAAAAGTGGTATTCGTGATATAAATGGAGATGTTAAAACTGATTTATCTTACAGCGAATATAGATTTGAGTTAAATTACTTCTTCTAAAAGAAAAAGATATTAAGGTTCTCTTATAACCTTAATATCTGCATTACCTTTTAAGCGCGCGAAATAATCACTTAAAACTTGCTCTCTTTTATCACCCATGATTAAGTTTACAACTTGATTTCTTATAGTACGAAAACCAGCCTCTTTTGCTGTTTCTATCTCTTTAATATAAAAACTCATATGTGCGCCTTTTCCATTTGGAACAATTGGAGTAAAACTATCAACTTTTTGTTTTGACAAAAATTTTGCTAATTCTGGAGAAATTTTATCGTATTCTAATCTTTTCTCTTCAGCATGTAAATCAGGTGAGTAAAACATAGGATTATCCATTTTTTCTTGTAATCTTGCTTTATCTTTTGAAGTATAAACTATGACTTTAAAACCTGATGGATGAGAAAAATCATTTTTATGTAGTTCATAATACTCTTGCGCTTCCTCTTCTGTTGGCTGACTTAATGCAGTATATGCAATGGCAGAGTAAAGTTTTTGAGCTAGTAGTCTCTCTCTAGTTTTAGTCTTAAACTCAGTAGAACTAAGTCCACTAGAACTTCTAACAGCTTCGTAAAGTTCACTTACACTCATATTGTTTCTTGAAGCGATATCTTTTATATCTTCATATACTTCAGAAGAAGCTACTTTAATATTACGCTCTTTTATCTCTGCTGCTTCAAGTTTTTTTCTTATTAAAATCTGCTTTGCATCTTTAAGATTTACCTTTGTTATACGCATCTCTTGAGTCAAATCACGAAGTGTAATAGCCTCACCTTTTACAATGATTGCAACACCATTAACAAGTTCTGCATTAAGCAAAGTTCCAAGAAAAATAACCAATAATATTTTGTACATAAATAATCCTATTAAATTAAAAACATTATTTTACCCATCTTTAACAAACAATACCCTAAAATTCCAATAATTAAACAAAAGGCTTTTTATGGTTGTTACTCGTTTTGCTCCATCCCCTACTGGATATCTTCACATTGGTGGTCTTCGTACTGCATTATTTTCTTACCTTTGGGCTAAAAAAAATGGCGGAGAGTTTGTTCTTCGTATTGAAGATACAGATAAAGCAAGAAACTCACAAGAAGCGACAGATGCAATTTTAAAAGCTTTTGAATGGTTAGGCTTAGAACACGATGGTGAGATAACTTACCAATCACAAAGAGATGAGATTTATGCTAAATATATTAAGCAACTTCTTGATGAAGGTAAGGCTTATAAATGTTACATGTCCAAAGAGGAACTTACAGAGCTTCGTGAGACTCAAATGGCAAATAAAGAGCGTACAAAATACAATGGTAAATATCGTGACTTTGATGGAACTCCTCCAGTTGGAGTTGAGCCAGTTATCCGTATAAAAGCACCATTAACTGGTGAGATTTTAGTAAAAGATGGAGTAAAAGGTGATGTATCTTTTCAAGCTGAAGATATTTTAGATGATTTTGTTATCGCTCGTTCTGATGGCGCTCCAACTTACAACTTTGTTGTAGCTATTGATGACCACCTTATGGGAATTAATGAAGTTATCCGTGGAGATGACCACTTATCTAACACTCCAAAACAAATAGTAGTTTATGATGCTCTGGGTTGGGATTTACCAAAATTCTATCATGTTCCAATGATTCATAACTCTGCTGGGAAAAAATTATCTAAACGTGATGGTGCTACTGATGTTATGGCTTATAAAGAGATGGGCTACACACCCCAAGCACTTTTAAACTTTTTAGTCCGTCTTGGATGGTCTCATGGCGATCAAGAGATATTTAGCATGGACGAGATGAAAGAACTTTTTAACCCTAAAGATATCAACAAATCAGCAAGTATTTACAATACTGAAAAATTAGACTGGTTAAATTCTCACTATATTAAAAATATGTCAAACTCAGAATTAGCAGAACTTTTAACTCAGTATGACTTAGTTTTAACTTCTCACGATAAAAAAGAGATTTTACTAGACTCTCTAAAAGAGCGCGCAAAAACATTAAAAGAGTTAGCTGCTTTAACTCAAGAGATACTTCTAACTCCTAGTGAGTATGATGCTAAAGCTGTTAAAAAAGCATTTAAAGAAGGAAGTATTGATATTTTAAATGCTTTTGGTGCAAAAATCACAGCAGCAAATGAACTTCACTTACCTAGTGACTATCATGCACTTATGGAAGAGGTTGTAGCTGAGATGGAAATTGGTTTTGGTAAGATTGGAATGCCTCTTCGTGTAGCACTTCTTGGTAAAATGGGTGGACCAAATATTGATAGTATTATGGCTATAATTGGCAAAGATGAGACTATGCTAAGAATCGCGAACGCTATAACAGCAAACTCATAATTTAATCTTGATAATTATTTTCATTTAACTATAAGTTTAAACCGTTAAAATACAACTATGGAAATAATTACAAACTTTTTTAATTCTCTTTACGAACTCTCAAATGCTATGGCACCTTACATTTTGTTTGGTCTTGCCTTTGCTGGAGTTCTTCACGAACTAGTCCCAGAATCAATAGTTACTAAACATTTAGGCAAAGAAAATATATCTTCAGTTATAAAATCAACAATCTTTGGTATCCCTCTTCCAGTATGTTCATGTGGTGTTATACCTCTTGCTACAAGTATAAAAAAATCTGGAGCTTCTAAAGGTGCTACTTTATCTTTTTTGATATCTACACCAATAACTGGTGTTGATTCTATCTTAGCTACTTTTGGTATGTTTGGTTGGATATTTACTCTATATCGTGCCATCACTTCTATGTTTATTGCTATGATTGCAGGTATTCTTACAAATATTTTTGACAAAGAAGTAACTAAACCTAAGTTTTCAATGGCTGGGAATGTTAATAGTTTTGGAGTTATGCCAAGTAATTTCTCTCTACATGTAGACAAAGAAGAGGAAGAGATAAAATCTTGTTGCTCATCTACCTCTACATGTAGTACTAGTGAAGTTTCAAATAGGTTCTCATTCTTAAAAGCTATGCGTTATGCTTTTGTAACTCTTCTTGGAGACATAGCAAAACCTCTTTTATGGGGTCTTTTGCTTGGAGCATTAATAACTACTTTTATACCTGATAACCTTGGTGAAATTTTAAAAGAATATTCTTGGCTCTCTTATCTTATTGCTATCGTAATTGCGGTTCCAATGTATGTTTGTGCCACAGCTTCACTACCTATTGCTGCTGGACTTATGCTTAGTGGTGTGAGTGCTGGAGCTGCTTTTGTATTTTTAAGTGCTGGTCCAGCTACAAACACAGTAACAATTGGTGTAGTGAAAAAAATGTTAGGGACTAAAAGTCTTTATATCTATCTTGGAAGTATTATTTTTGGAAGCATAATCTTTGGGCTTGGTCTTGATTATGTATTTAATATCAGTGAGATTGATCCAGCTTCACTAATTCATATGCATGAAGAAGCTGGCATAATATCAATTTCAAGTTCAGTTATTTTATGGATTTTAATTTTATACTTTAGTATAAAGTCATACTTTAAAAAATAAAACTATAAATACTTTCTAAGTGTAATCTCTAATGCTTTAGCATCTATTGGTTTGGATAAATAATCATCCATTCCAGCTTCTAAAAATTTTTCTCTATCACCTTTTATTGCATTTGCTGTAACTGCGATGATTGGAATATCCTTAGCAGCATCCATATTTTTAATTATTTTAGTAGCTTCCATCCCATTCATATTTGGCATATTTTCATCCATAAGTATTAAATCATATTTACTAGCATCTACTCTCATAATCTCAACAGCTTCTAAACCATCATTTGCTATATCACTATCAAGTCCTAATTCTTCAAGTAGTATATCCATTAACATCTGATTTGACTTATTATCTTCTACTATTAATATATTTCCAAATAATTCACTCTCTACGTTATCTAAGACTTCTTCAGAATTAATTTCACAAACTTCTATAAGTGGCATTATAAAATAAAAAATACTACCCTTTGTAAGTTTACTTTTAATACCAATCTCTCCACCCATTAATTCAACTAAAACCTTAGATATAGAAAGTCCAAGCCCAGTACCTCCATATTTTCTGGTAGTTGAGCTATCTTCTTGCACAAAAGATTCAAATATATTAGATATTTTATCATCTGCAATACCAATACCATAATCTTTAACTTCACAATATAACTTATTTTCAGGCTCTATATATTTCAATGAGATATCTATTTTTTTACTATCTTTAGAAAATTTTATAGCATTACTCAAAAGATTTGAGAATACCTGTTTAATTCTTACAATATCACCAATCATAGTAACTGGTAAATTTTCATCAATTTTTATCTTTAAGCTAAGCTCTTTCTCTTTAGCTTTATCAAAAAATAAATTTACAATATCTGTAAAAGTATCTCTAATATTTAAAGGATTTTGTTCTATCAAAAGCTTATTATTTTCAATTTTAGAAAAATCTAAAATATCATTGATAATAGTAAGTAAAGAGTGTCCAGATTGATTAATTATTTTTAGTTTCTTTTGCTTTTCTTTATCTGTTTCATCTTTGTAAAGTATATCTACAAAACCAATAATAGCATTTAAGGGTGTACGTATTTCATGTGACATATTTGCTAAAAAATCACTTTTTGTTCGTGTAGCTATTTCTAATTCTCTAGTACGTACTTTAACCTCTTCTTCAAGATGTTCTTCATGGAACCTTAACTCTTTAGTTTTTTCTTTTACCAATTTATTTAAATACTTACTATGCTTTCTGAATAAAAATATAAGAATAGCTCCAAAAACTAGGAAAATAATTATAACTATACTAACCCAATTAATAATGCTCTTTCTTAACTTGTATTTGTCCTCATCATACATAAAATAACTTGGTATATCTGTAGATTTTAAATATCCAAAATTTTTAAAAGTTTGAGCTATTGTTTTCCAACGATTTATATCCATAGTTCCAATTGCTATAAATGGATATAAAGATTGTTCTTTTAGTACACTAGCTTCATATCTTAAATGGCTTAAAGTAAATTCTTTATTATACTTTTCATGAACTAAACGAACACTCTCTTCCATATTGTCAAAAGCATACTTCCAACCTTTTAAACTAGCTTCACGGAATTTTCTTACAAGTTCAGGTCTCTTGTTTAATATTTCAAGTGAAGTAAAAAGAGTATCTCCATAAAAATCAACACCATATTCAACAGGTCTAAAAAGAGTATATTCAATCCCCAGTTTTTCTAATTCATATGGTTCATTTGAAACATAAGCACTAAAAACATCACATTTTTCATCTAATAAATCATTCATATTGTAGCTAGTTGGTATAAATTTTAATTTTGTTGTATCAATGTTATTCATTTTCAACATTGCCATTAAATCTACATCATCAAGAGAGTAAACGGGACGCATTAAAGTTTTTCCAACAAAGTCATCTAAAGTTTTTATACCGCTATCTTTTTTAACAACCCAAGTAAAAGGTGAATTTTGAAAAATTGATGCTAAGGCTACAAACTTTTTTCCATTAATAACTTCTCGAACAAGTCTAGATGTTGTTATTGCAAAATCTACTTTTGCATCTTCAATATCTGCTATTGTATTTTTATCATGCCCTTCTATTATCTCTACATCAAGACCAACATCTTTATAAAAACCTTTCTCTTTTGCCATATAATATCCAGCAAATTGGAACTGATGTTTCCATTTAAGTTCTAATTTAACAGGCTTTAATTCAACTGCATATAAACAAGTAAAAACTACAGTAATAAAATATATAAATATTAATCTCACTCTTCACCTTTTATATTATATTTTAAAGCCTACTGCTATAATTTTATATTAGAGTAACTTAAAAGGATATAATCTATTGAAAAAGGTATTAATTTTAGCTGGATGGGGTGGCAGTGATTTTCCACATTGGCAATCATGGTTAGCAGGTGAACTGGCAAAAAACTATGGAAAAGTTTCATTTTTAAGATTCTCAAACTTTGAGTTTCCAAATAAAAATACTTGGAAAGAAGAGTTAATAGAAGAAATTGATGATTTTAAACCAGATATAGTAATCTGTCACTCTATCGCAAATATTTTATGGTTTCATATTTGTAATGAGTTAAATGGTCTCTACAATGCTCTACATGTAGAGCCAATTGAGAAACTCTATCTAGTTGTTCCACCAAGTTTATCTTGTGATATACCTGAACTTTCTTCTTTTTATCCTTGTCAAATTCCAACAAATCTTTATGCTAAAGAATCAATACTAATCACTTCAACAGATGACCCATATATGACTCAAGATGAAGCGAATCAGCTTCAACAAAATTTAGATATTCCGATGAAAGTTTTACAAAGTGCTGGACATATTAACACTGATAGTGGTTTTGGAAAATGGAATTGGATTTTAGAAGATATAAATAAATAAATTTATATCTTATTTTCCTCTACTAAAATCCTATAAATATAAGATAATTTATCTAAATAAATATCTAAATTATACTTTGTTACATTTGAGTGGACATCAAATTCACCAATAACTCTACCATCCAAAGTATCTACTAAACGAACTCTATAATCATCTAGTTCCTCATCTAAAATTGGTAGCACGGGAAGTAAAGGTATTGATATATCTTCCGAAACATAATCTCTATATTTTTTAAATTTAACTTTAAAGTATTCATCATCTGAATTTATTAGCTCATATATCTTTGTTCCCATTGTCATTTTCAACTGATTAATTGAAAGAATACCACTAAAGAGTATTGTTATAGGATATTTTGAAAGTTTATTAACCTTCTTTACTCCAAAAACTGAATTTTGTTTTTCATCAATATTATTATAAATATACTCTATAAATTGACCTATTTTTTCATAAGATTTTATATCATTTTCATAACTAACTATTACACTTAAAGATTGAGATATTTTATACTTTATCATTTCACTTTTCAATTCATCTTCAAAATCATCATAATGAAGTTTAAGAACTAAAAAATTTCCATCTAAATTCAATGCAGATGTTAATTTTTTTTCTTCCAATGGTATTAGTTGATTTTTGGCACAAACCATATTTAGTATATTTTTTTGAACCTCTTCAACATTATTAAGTGTTTTATTTTGAATAGTTTTAATTAAATTTTCCATCTTCTATCTCCTCCATTAATTTAATAGTATTTCAACTAAAAAAAACTTTCATTCCCTCTTGATTCTCTTTATATATTGCATTAGCTTGAACTTTTTTATTGAATTGTTTTAGTTCGTTGAGACTCTCTAAGGTATTTTCTCTTAAAATGATATTATTGATATTTTGCTTTTTTTGTCTATTTTCATAATTAACTAAATCTATATTTTTTCTATCTTGTTGAGATGATTTCTGAGTTTTTAAATGACTTTCTTGATATTGCAATTCTTTAGAAAAAT
>Ga0256826_1001132_pt1 | contig 16490 bp, 15 predicted proteins | sample CV79metaG_FD_185975 | JGI IMG/M metagenome (GOLD analysis project Ga0256826, IMG submission 185975) | Hydrothermal vent microbial communities from East Pacific Rise, Pacific Ocean - CV79 | ecosystem: Environmental > Aquatic > Marine > Hydrothermal vents | place: Pacific Ocean: East Pacific Rise...
CAACTAAAAATTTAGTTAAATCACCTAAGCCAGGCCCAATTTCCACGAGTTTATGCTCGTTTTTGGGCATCGCTTCGACGATTTTTCTTAAAACTGATTGGTCTTTGAGAAAATTCTGTCCAAATTTCTTCTTAGCCACAATATTTTGTGTATTCATAACTGTGAGTCTATACTAAGTTAGCTTATAAAAAGGTAATATTTATTACAAATTTGTATATTTCTTTTTTGTTTCACGTGAAACATTTACTACTTGAATCATTAAACGCCACTACAGAAAAAAGCAGTATAATTGCATTTATATAATATAAGGTATATAAGTATGAACTATTTCGCAAAAAGAATCATTCCTTGTCTTGATGTAAAAGATGGACGAGTTGTAAAAGGTGTTAACTTTGTTGGGCTCAAAGATGCAGGTGACCCTGTTGAAGTTGCTCGTCGATATAACGAAGAGGGAGCCGATGAGCTTACATTTTTAGACATAACTGCTACTTCTGATAAGCGAGATACTATTGTAGATATAGTAGCACAGGTTGCTCGTGAAATATTTATACCACTTACAGTTGGTGGAGGAATTCGTAAACTTGAGGATATATACAAGCTTTTAAATGTAGGGTGTGACAAAGTAAGTGTCAATTCTGCTGCTGTTCTTCGTCCTGAACTTATCAACGAAGGCGCTAAAAGATTTGGTTCTCAGTGTATAGTAACTGCCATAGATGTCAAACGCCACGGAGATAAGTATCATGTCTATCTTAGTGGTGGAAGAGAAGACACAGGCATAGATGCTTTAGAGTGGGCAAAAGAGGTAGTTGATCGTGGAGCGGGAGAGATACTTCTAACTTCAATGGATGCTGATGGAACGAAGGCTGGATTTGAGCTTAACATCACAGAGCAGATAAGTAAAGCTGTCAATGTTCCTGTTATTGCTAGTGGTGGGGCAGGAACTATGCAACATATAAAAGAAGCTTTTGAATGTGGTGCTGATGCGGCACTTGCAGCTAGTATCTTCCACTATAAAGAGATTGATATTATGGATCTTAAACGTTACTTACATGATGAAAATATTCCAGTGAGACTTTAAGTATGATAATTTGTGCTGGAAATAACGAAACTTTTAACTTCGCACAGCCAATGGGTGTAGGTATGATAGAGACATCAATGAACCTCACTCGTTTGTGCCTTTTTGATAAACCTGAATTTTTACTCTTTGTAGGAAGTGCAGGAAGTTATGGTGATGCAGATATATTTGACATCATAGAGAGTAAAACTGCTTCAAACATTGAACTGGCATTTCTCTCAAACGATGCTTACACACCATTAGATAACGTAGTAACAACTAACACTACTAACGTAGAAGATGTAGTTGTCAACTCTTCTAACTACATTAGCACAAACACTACACTCACAGAAAAATTTTTAAAACTAGGGGTCGGGGTAGAAAATATGGAATTTTTTGCTGTATTAAAAATAGCACAAGAATTCAACATTCCAGCAGGGGGAGTCTTCTGCATAACAAACTACACTAACGCTAACGCCCACCAAGATTTTTTAAAAAATCATGACAAAGCAAAAGAGCTTTTAGAAGAGCATGTAAAGAAACGAATAAAGGAACTAACAAGCAAATGAGTGAACTCAAACCTTCATTAATGGACTATACTCTCAAAGAGTTACAAGCCATAGTAAAACCAGCATTTAGAGCAAAACAGATATATGGTTGGATGTATCATCAGTATGCAGATAGCTATGATGCTATGAAAAATATTCCTAAAGTTCTTAAAGAGGAATTGGCTCAAAAGTATCTTGTAAACCCTCTTAAAATCGTTCAAAAAGAGGAGTCTAGTGATGGCACTATCAAGTATCTTTTAGAGATGCAAGATGGGAAAACAATGGAAGCTGTTTGGCTAAAGATGAAAGATGAACAGCTCGATGAGTCTGGAAATGTTTGCCAAGAGGCAAAATACACTATCTGTGTTTCAACACAAGTGGGATGTAAAGTAGGGTGTACTTTTTGTCTAACAGCTAAAGGTGGTTTTACAAGAGACCTGAGTGCAGGCGAGATAGTAGCACAGGTTGTAGCCCTTAAAAGTGATAACAATCACAAACATAACCGTAAGATAAATATAGTCTATATGGGTATGGGTGAACCACTAGACAACTTAGAGAACTTAGCAAAAGCTATAGAGATATTTAAGGAAGATGATGGTCTTTGCATAGGGGGTAAACGTCAAACTGTCTCTACAAGTGGACTCAGTACCAAGATAGATAAACTAGGAGAGATGGATTTAGGTGTTCACATAGCTATCTCTCTTCATGCAGTTGATGATAAACTACGTTCAGAGCTTATTCCTATGAACAAGGCTCATAACATCAACTCTATTATAGAAGCTGTTAAACGCTTTCCTATTGACACACGTAAACGTGTTATGTTTGAGTATCTTGTTATAAAAGATAAAAATGACGACATTGGCAGTGCTAAAAAATTAGTAAAACTACTAACAGATATCAAAGCCAAAGTAAATCTAATCTTCTTTAACCCCTATCCAGGAACAGACTACAAACGCCCGACTAGAGCTGATATGGTTGCATTTCAAGAGTATCTTATCAATCACGGTCTGCTCTGCACCATACGCGATTCAAAAGGAATAGACATTAGTGCTGCTTGTGGACAACTTAAAGAGAAAACAGAAATCGGAGTATAATACAATTATATTATAATTTAAATAAGGATAGCTGATGAGTGATGTAGATATAGGGGAAGTAGTCTTATTGACACTAGTATTTATAGGAAGTGTAAGTTGGTTTTTATATGCTGCACTTAAGGAAGATGAAGAAAAATAAATGGTAAAATTTAAAAGATTAACTATAAAGGAATTGATAAATGGCTGAAAAAACAGACTCAGATAGAATCAAAGAAGTATATAAATTATGTAAAGGTCACTTTGGTGATGTTCAATTTGTAGGGATAAAGTACCACAATAAAATAGGTTGGATGGCTAAAGCTCAACTAGGAGAAGATTTTGAGAATCTTACTGCTGATGGAAAAACAAGTTCTGATGCACTTAGAAATCTAAGATCACGTGTTAAAAAAATCATTAAGAGATATAACGGCGTTTAGGCCTAAAAATGGAGTAAACGACCAACACACCAGGGAGGTCGTTTATGAGTGTAATAATACCCTAGTAATCTTATAAAAAGCTAACAAAAAAACTTCAATAAAAAATCAAATTTTCTATACTATCTCTTTAAATAATTTTTTAATTCAAATAAATATCATGAAATTCATAATAACTGTGTATTATTCACACATTGTTCTAAAGTGTGAATAGTCTAAACTTTAATCAAGATAAATTTCTAAATTCTTCTTCTTTTTAAGAATTTATTTATATAAAAATTTGCTGAAATTAAATCTTTTATATAGCTTAAAGTACCTACACAAGGGCATTAGATGATATTTAGTGCTATCTAGTTCCCTTTAGAATATTTCAAATAATCTTCTTTAAAAGTTATTCACACTCATTGATTCAAAACATACCTTTTTAAAATCAATCTTACTTTTTATATCATACGCCTTTGTATAGAGTTCAAACTCCAATTCAGAAGCATGAAGCAATAAACGAGATGCACCTCCATTTTTAATTCTATCTAATGGTGTAAGTTCCTTATCTAAAAACTTTACAAGATTTTCATCACTCTGTCCATAAACTGGATCACCAACGATGGTATGTTTCACGTGAAACAAGTGTACACGTATCTGATGCTGTCTTCCTGTGTGAGGTGAACACTCTATTAATGTCATATCTTTTTCAGGAAAGTACTCTAAAGGTCTAAAAGTAGTCTTAGATGCTTTTCCTGCCTCATCTACTTTTACTATCATTCTCACCATTGCAGAACTTTGATCTTGTGAACGAAGAAGAGGAGCTTCAACAATCATATCTTCATTAAACTCTCCATGTACCATTGCCAAATATTTCTTTTGCATATCCCGTTCTTGGAACATCATTTTAATTTCTCTTTCACTTATTTTGTTTCTAGCACATAAAACTAAGCCACTTGTCTCTTGGTCAATCCTATGAGCAATATTTGCATCCATACCAAACTGAGACTTGAGTTCATCTATGAGAGAGTAGGGTGTCGCTTTTGTTTGAGGATGAACAAGAACACCACTTGGCTTATCAAAGACTACAAACTCCTCTTCTACAAAAGTTGGCTCTAGCCCCTTAGAAATAGGATCAAAATATATAAACTCTATCTCCCCCTCTATCTCTCCAGCAGTTTTTACCATCTTCTCACCATTTACCAATACTCTACCCTTAGATATGTATCTCTGCGCTTCACGTTGTGGATAGCCAAACTCTTTCATCAGATAAAAAACTGCTTTTTGTTTTGGTGCTACAAAATACTTCTTCTTCACAAATGGCATACTTAATTCCTCTATTATGATACTTGTTGTAAAATACCATTTATATATAAGGCGAATTTTAGCGCAATAAACTTCTTAATAAAAAGGTATACAATGGTAGAAAGATATTCACGTCCAGAGATGGCAGAAAAATGGACACAACATGCGAGATATGCAGCATGGCTTGAAGTAGAAAAAGCAGCAGTGAAAGCTTGGGCAAAACTTGGAAAGATCCCTCAAGAAGATGCAGATAAGATTGTGAAAAATGCAAGTTTCTCAGTAGAACGCATTGAAGAGATTGAAGCTGTAACGAAACATGACCTTATCGCATTTAATACAAGTGTATCTGAAAGCCTTGGAGATGAATCTAGATGGTTTCACTATGGTATGACTTCATCAGATGCAGTTGATACTGGTGTAGCTATTCAGATGAGAGATTCTTTAAACATTATCATCGCTGATGTTAAGATGATGATGGAGTCTATCAAAGTAAGAGCAGAGGAACATAAGATGACTCTTATGGTTGGACGTTCACATGGTATACACGGTGAGCCTATCACTTTTGGTCTTACACTTGCAGTTTGGTATGATGAAATGGCTCGTCACCTTTTAAACCTTGAGCAGACTATGGAAGTTATCGCTGTTGGTCAAATCTCTGGAGCTATGGGTAACTTTGCACATGCACCTCTTGAGCTTGAAGAGTATGCTATGGAAGAGTTAGGTCTTAAACCAGAACCTGTTTCTAACCAAGTTGTTCACCGTGATCGTTATGCAAGACTTGCAACTACTTTAGCACTTCTTGCTTCAAGTGTAGAGAAGTTTGCTGTTCAAGTAAGACATCTTCAACGTACAGAAGTATATGAGGCTGAAGAGTTCTTCGCAAAAGGTCAAAAAGGGTCTTCTGCAATGCCACATAAACGTAACCCAATTCTTACAGAAAACATTACAGGATTAGCACGTACTATTAGAGCTTATGCAGCTCCAGCTATGGAAAATGTTGCACTATGGCACGAGCGTGATATCAGCCACTCATCAAATGAGCGTTTCTGGTTACCAGATGCTTTCATCACAATGGACTTTATGCTTCACCGTATGAATAATGTTATAGCAAATCTTACAGTGTTTCCTGAAAATATGATGAAAAACCTAAACCTAACAGGTGGACTTGTTTTCTCTCAACGTGTTTTATTAGAGCTTCCTCTTCAAGGTGTTTCACGTGAAGATGCTTACCGTATAGTTCAACGTAACGCTATGAAAGTTTGGGAAGAGATTCAAGGTGGTCGTCCAACTACAAATGAAAAAGGTGAGTCACTCTATCTTAACCATCTTTTAGCAGATGAAGAACTGCGTAACTCACTCTCAGAAGAGCAGATTCGTGAGTGCTTTAACTATGATTATTACACTAAAAATGTAGATAATATTTTCAAACGCGTTTTTAAATAACATCACAAATCTCCAACTTAAGCATAGAGGCTTATCTTGGAGATTAACTCTAATTATATATTCATTTTCTCTTCTCATTTAAACTTTTTTAAACCATACTTTCGGTAAAATCATTTTACTATTAAAACGATTTTTTATGTAATTATTATCTTAATAATTATGTGAGAAATTACAAATATTTCTCTTTTAGGAAACAACTATATGATAACAGTTATAAAAAGAAACGGACGAACAGAACCACTAGATATTTCTAAAATACAAAAATATACTTCAGCAGCTGTAAAAGGTTTATCTCAAGTAAGTCAAAGCGAATTAGAAGTTGATGCACAGATTCACTTTCGTGATGGCATAACATCTAAAGAGATTCAAGAGACACTTATAAAAACAGCAGTAGATAAGATAGACATAGATGCTCCAAACTGGACTTTTGTTGCATCACGTCTTTTTATCTTTAACCTCTACCATCAAGTCAATGGGTTTACAGGTTACTGCTCTTTAAAGAAATACTTTGCAAGAGGAGAGAAAGAGGGTAGAATACTTTTAGGTCTTAAAGAGATGTATGACCTTGAAGAACTTGAAAAGCACTTAGTACCTGAGCGTGACTTCCAGTTTAACTACCTCGGTGTAAAAACTCTTTATGATAGATATCTCATAAAAGATAGAGACTCTAACCCTATAGAGCTTCCTCAGCACATGTTTATGGCTATCTCTATGTTCTTAGCACAACGTGAAGAGAATCGTACACAATGGGCTATAAAGTTTTACCATATGATAAGTCAGTTTGAAGTGATGCTAGCAACTCCAACTCTCTCAAATGCTAGAACTACAAGACACCAACTCTCCTCTTGTTACATCGGTTCAACACCTGACAATATTGAAGGTATTTTTGATGCGTATCAAGAGATGGCAATGCTCTCCAAGTTTGGTGGTGGTATCGGTTGGGACTGGACACAAGTTCGTTCAATGGGCTCATTTATTGATGGACATAAAAATGCAGCAGGTGGGACAGTTCCATTTCTTAAAATCACAAATGATATTGCAATTGCAGTTGACCAACTTGGAACACGTAAGGGTGCAATCGCTGTCTACCTAGAGCCTTGGCACATAGATATAAATGACTTCTTAGACCTCAAGAAAAACTCTGGTGAAGAGCGTCGTCGTGCACATGACCTTTTCCCATCACTCTGGCTCAATGATCTCTTTATGCAGAGAGTTCAAGAGGATGCTATCTGGACACTTTTTGATCCTTATGATGTAAGAGAACTTGCAACACTTCATGGTGAGGCTTTTAATGAACGCTATATAGAACTAGAACAGGATGAATCCCTCATAAAAGAGAAACTCAAGGCAAAAGCTCTTTGGAAAAAAATCCTTACATCTTACTTTGAAACAGGAAGTCCTTTCTTATGTTTTAAAGATAATGCAAATAGAGCTAATCCAAATGATCATGTTGGTGTTATACGTAGCTCAAACCTCTGTACAGAGATTTTTCAAAACACTAGTCCTAACCACTACAAAATAAAATTCATTTTTGAGAATGGGGATAGCGTTAGTTATGAAGAGGATGAGATGGTAACAGTTGATAGTGGTATAGAAAAACCTGCCAAAAAAGTTACAGCACTTGACTCACTTGGTGGACTCCCTATCTTTGTTGTAGAAAAAGAAAAAGTGGATGGAGACACGGCCGTATGTAACCTTGCATCTATTAACCTTTCACGTATAAATACAAAAGAGGACATAGACCGTATCGTTCCAACTGCTGTAAGATGTTTAGATAACGTTATAGATCTTAACTTCTATCCTGTAGAAAAAGTGAAACGTACAAATATGAGAAGTCGTTCTATCGGTCTTGGCGTTATGGGTGAAGCACAGATGTTAGCTGAGGCTGGTATCATGTGGGGAACACAAGATCACTTTGATAAGATAGATGAAGTTATGGAAGCTGTTTGTTATAACACTATCTCTTCTTCATCAGACTTAGCAAAAGAGAAGGGTTCATACCCTGACTTTGAAGGAAGTAAATGGAGTAGAGGGATCATGCCTCAAGACCATGCAAACGCTGAAGTTATCAACCTTGTAGATAGAGGTGGTCTCTTCGCTTCAACATATGAGTGGGATGAACTTCGTACAAAGGTTAAAAATCAAGGAATGAGAAATGGTTATCTGATGGCAGTTGCACCAACATCATCTATCTCTATTTTAACAGGAACGACACAAGCTATTGAGCCGGTATTTAAACGTAAATGGTTTGAAGAGAATCTCTCTGGGCTTATTCCTGTTGTAGTACCTAAGCTCTCAGCAGATACTTGGAGTTATTATACACCAGCATATGATCTCAACCAAACGGTTCTTATCAAAGCTGCTGCTATTCGTCAAAAATGGATAGATCAAGGGCAGTCTCTTAATATCTTCATCACACTCGATAAAGCGAGTGGGCGTTACCTTAATGAGATTTATATGTTAGCATGGAAACTAGGTCTTAAATCGACTTACTATCTACGTTCACAATCACCAGAAGTTGCGAATGATGTAGAAGATAGAAGTATGGAGTGTGTAGGTTGCCAATAGACCTAGAACGCTTTAACCATTTTAAAGATGCAGACTTTCGTTCCATTGAGATTATCTCTCCTATAAATATTCAGTTAACTTTTGCTGTTCAAGATGCAGCAAGAGCACATGACTGGATAACACTTACCCTTAATTTTAATACTATTAGTGAAGCAAAACTCTTAGAAAATAGCCACTTAAACTTCTTAGATATGAGTGATGGCATAACACTCATAAAAGATGGAAATTCATTTGCTTTTGGACTTGGAGAGTGCTATAATATATCAACAATAAAAACAGCACCCTTATATATCATAGCTTCAAGCTTAAAATATAAAGAGGGGTTATTTTAAAAGGATAGCAAATGAGTTATGATGTAAGAGGAGAGTTACTAGGTTTTCCAGATACTCGTCAAGTAGAGATAATAGAAGTCGATGAGTTGTTTTCAACACTTAAAGATATGCAAAACGAGAACATATCTTTTACTGTTGTGAATCCTTATGCACTTAGAGAGTACTCTTTTGATATTCCAACTGATATAAAAGTTCTTCTTGAGATAGATGAAAAGTCTACTATAAGCGTTTATAATATCCTTATTATCCAAAAACCTCTTGAAAAATCTACTATCAACTTTTTAGCACCTGTTATCATTAACCATGACAACAACAAACTAGCTCAAATTGTTTTAGAACCACAAAAAAATCCTGATTTTGGTATGGCAGAGAGTATAGAGTCTTTTAAGGAAAAATAGTGAAATACCTTGTAGTAGATGATTCTAAGTTAGCTCGTCTTAGTTTAGTAAAAAGTCTCAAAACATATGTAGAAAATGCAGAAATATTTCAAGCTTCAAATGGTCAAGAAGCTGTTGAAATCATGCAAAAAGAGAAGGCATCCATTGTTTTTTTAGATTTAACTATGCCTATTATGGATGGTTATGAAACACTTCCTAAACTACTAGAGATTGATACAAAGGTAAAAGTCGTTGTAGTATCTGCTGACGTGCAGAAAAAAGCTAAAGAGAGAGTAATTAACCTTGGTGCTAAACTACATATCCAAAAGCCAATTAACATTGATAAAATGAAAGAGATTTTGGATTTAATTTAATGCTAAATTATGAACTTACAGAAGATGAAAGAGATGTACTCCAAGAGTTGATGAATGTCGCCTATGGAAGTGCTACTGCAGTTGTTGCTGATATGCTAGATGCATTTGCCTCACTAAACATTCCAAATATAAGTGTAATAACAACTAATGAACTTCTATCTACATTTGATGAACTTAAAAATGAGAGTTATTTTTTTGCAACTCAATCCTTTAATGGTGAGTTTAGTGGAGAGAGTGCTTTTTTTATAGATCAAGAGAGTGCCAATAATTTAGCCCATCATTTAGAGTTAGAAAATGAAGAAGATCTTGATGATGCTATCTTAGAGTTAACAAATGTTCTAACATCTTCACTTACTACAAAACTCTCACAAGAGATGGATACAGAGGTCACATTTTCACTTCCAAGCCTCTCTAAAGTCTCTATGACAAGCATACAAGAGACAACAACATTTCAACACTACTCTCAAGTTATTGTTATAGATACAGACCTAAATTTTCAAGATCAAAAGATCCATGGGAAAATTTTTATATTAACAAAAGATGAATCGATACAATGGCTCAAAACAAAACTCAACAGCATATTAGAACTCTTGATATAGCCAAAAAAATTGTCGCAAATATCGACAATGGTATCATAGTTTTAAACGAAGACCTTTACATATACCACTATAACAAATGGTTAGAGCATCATAGTGGGCTTAAAGAGTCTGATATTTTAGATAAAAAACTTGATGATGTTTTTAAGATAAACAGTAAAACACTTAAAAGAAAAATCAAAACAGCCTTACGACTTCAAACACCAACTTTTTATACAGCAAGTACCTCTAAGTACCTTATACCCATAAAAATAAATCAGATTAAAAATGCAAACTTTGAGTATATGCAACAAGATGTTAGTATTATCCCTTTTGATGAAGAGAAGGGATTAGTCGCTCTTATACTAACAGATCAAACCATTATGGCTAACACTAACACTCTTCTAGAAGAAAATATTCAAACTATCAAAGAGTTAAACTCCAACTTATTAAAAGAGCGTGAAACCATAGATAAGAAAGTACTTGTACTTAAGTTTGACTCCTCTTTTCGTATTGTAGATATTTCGCAAGCACTTTTAGAACTCCTTCACTATGAAAAAGAGGAGATGATTGGGGGAAATTTTCTTTTTCATGAGAAGTATCATATGACACAAGAACTTCAGATGAAACTTGTCTCTGCTATACAAGAGCTAAAAGTTTTCGAGTTTGAGGAGAATACACTCAGTGCACATGGTTATGAGATATATTTTAAAAGTACTTTAGTCCCCCAATATAGTGCAAAAGGTACACATATTGGATTTATTATATTTAGAGAAAACATAACAGATGCTAAACACCTTGCTCAAAGTCAAGAGAAAATACTTGCCTCTTCTCGAAGTGCAGCAATGGGAGAAATGGTTGCTATGATTGCACACCAATGGAGACAGCCTCTCTCTCTTATTAACACTATTATGGCTACTCTTAAGATAAAAAAAGAGCTCAATCAACTTCAAGACGATAGCATAAATGAAGCCTTTAAAAAGATACAAAATACTACTACATACCTTTCAGATACTATTGATGATTTTAGAGACTACTTTAAACCTAACAAAAAATATAGTGAAGTAAATCTCCTCTCCCTTTTTGAAAACTCTATCTTTTTTTTAAAAGAGGAGATGCATCAATATAGTATCAACTACTCCTTAGAGATTCCAGACTCTATTATGATAGTAACTTATAAAAATGAGTTACTCCAAAGTATCATAAATATCATCAAAAATTCTATCGATGCATTTAAAGATAAAACAATCAAAAATAAGACTATAATAGTAAAAGCAGAATCTAAAGAGTCCCATATAGCAATCATTATTAAAGATAATGCAGGTGGTATTTCAAAAGAGACCCTTAAAAAAGTTTTTGAACCATACTTCTCAACAAAGAGTAAAAATGGTACAGGACTTGGTCTATATATGTGTCATACAATAGTAACACAACATCTCAAAGGTCAAATTACTATGCACTCTAAAGATGATGAGACACAGACCCTTTTAGAGCTACCACATAAACTAATCAAAGGAAAACAATGAGAGTAATCTGTCCCCACTGCCTGAGTGTAAATAATGTTCCACAAAAAGAGTCTTATAAAAAAGCCAATTGTGGTAAATGTAAAAACTCTTTACTAGATACAAAACCTATAGAACTAACAAACACTAACTTTGATGAAGTAGTTGTCAATAGTGATATACCTGTTATAGTAGATTTCTGGGCACCATGGTGTGGTCCATGTAAAATGATGGGACCAAACTTTGAAAAATCTGCTCAAAATTTTCCACTTAAAACACTTTTTGTCAAAGTCAATACTGAAAATGAACAGAATTTAGGAGCTCGATTTTCCATCCGAAGTATTCCAACACTTATCATTTTTAAAGATGGTAAAGAGGTTCATAGAACCTCCGGAGCACTAGATGAGACTACACTTAATAATCTTGTTAAACAATATATCTAAAGGACAAATATGAAGCATTTATCATTTTTACTCTCAGACAGAAAAGAGTATAAAAAAGCTGTTAAAGAGGCTCAAAAGAAAAAGTACAGCTCTTCACTACTTCAAATATTTACATCCCTCACAGATAAAGATAAAATTCAAAATCTTTTAGAGAAAATAACAAAAAAATTTCCTAACTCTCTTGTTATAGGAACGACAACTGCAGGTGAAATATCTCATGCTAAAATGTATGACGAGACAACTACTATCAGTCTCTCACTTTTTACAAATACTAAATTAAAAGCGACTTACACAAAAGAGATTAATAAAAAAGCAGGAAAAGCTCTCTCTGAAAAAATTAACTCTAAAAATACAAAAGCAGCCATCGTTTTAAGTGAGGGGCTCAAGGGGAATGATTATGAGGGATTTATTAAGGGTATCAAAGAGAGTTCACCTGAGTTAATTATTGCAGGTGGTTTAGCTGGTGATAACTTTTTACTTAAAAAAACATATGTCTTTCTAGGAGATAAAATCTTTAAAAATGGTGCTGTAGCTGTCTCTTTTTCAGGTAAATATCTTTATGCAGATAATAGATATAATCTCAATTGGACTCCAATTGGAAAAGAGTTTACAGTAACAGCAGCAGAGGCTAACCTACTCAAAGAGCTTGACAATGAAAATGCTATAACAATTTTCAAACGCTACTTAGGTGAGAGAATTTTTAAAAATTCTGCATCAGAACTCTCAAACTTTCAACTCCTCTTCAAAGAGGGTGCAACTGTAGTAGCTAGAACACCTATGGGTATAGATAATGAGAGTATCATTTTTGCTGGTCCTCTCAAAGTAGGGCAAAAAGTACAATTTGGATTTTCTAATGCATCAAGTGTGATTAGTGGCTCAAATATTATCAGTAAAAAAATACAGCAAAACCCGGCAGAAGCCATCTTTATCTACTCATGTATAGCGAGAAAAACACTCCTTGGAAAAGCTTTAGAAAATGAGTTTAAGCAGTTTGAATCCATAGCTCCTACCGCTGGTTTTTTTACCTATGGAGAGTTTTATAGTACAACAGGCGATAATGCTCTTTTAAACTGTACAACAACTATTCTCGTACTCTCAGAGAGTACAAAAATCTCAAAAATACAACAGCCATTTAAAGATGATAATAAAAATCTTGACAATAGTACTTTTAATGCCCTCACACATTTTATAGAACAGACCTCTATAGAACTCAATGAGAACTTAAAACTTCTTAATGAGTACAAAGATGTCGTAGATGAGTCCTCTCTTGTTTCAAAAACTGACATCAATGGAATTATCACTTATGTAAATGACAATTTTTGCCGTGTTAGTAAATATACTCGTAAAGAGATGTTAGGTCAAAACCATAATATGATTCGAGATAATAAGGTCTCAAGTTTTATTTTTAAAAAAATGTGGTCTACGGTTTTAAGTGGACGAACATGGAAAGGTCTCATCTCCAACAGAGCAAAAGATGACTCAATCTACTATGTAAATGCTACAGTTATGCCTATCTTTGATGATAAACACAATATAAAAGAGTTTATCGCTATCAGACAAGATGTAACAAAACAGATAGAATCAAAAAAACGTCTTAAAGAGAAAGAGCAGTTAGTAAAGGCCATCTTTGATAATCAAGATAGTATTGTTCTTTTTTCATCTAAAAAAGAGGGTATGCTAAACGCTAACAAAAAACTCTTTCATTATTTTGATTTTAAAAACTTTGAAGATTTTAAAAACCAACATGACTGTATATGTAATCTCTTCATAGAAGAGGAGGGCTATATCTATCCATCAAAATATCCAAACTGGATAGATGATGCTGCTCAAGATAAGACAGAGAGAGATAGAAAAGCCAAAATGCTAACAAAAGATGGTGTAGTAAGAACCTTTAAAATTATGGTTAAAAATATAGATAATGAGTACATAATTAATCTATATGATATTACAAACTTAGAAAATGCTATCCTCAAAGCGAATGCCTCAGAAAAAGCGAAATCTAGCTTTTTAGCTAATATGTCCCATGAGATAAGAACACCTCTAAACGGTATACTTGGGTTTACTGATGTTCTTACAAAAAAAGATTTAGACAAAGACTCTAAACGCTATGTTGAGATTATTCATAAAAGTGGACAGACACTTTTGAGTGTTGTAAATGACATCTTAGACTACTCAAAAATCGAGAGTGGAGAGCTCACTCTCTATGAGACTGAGTCTAATCTATTTAAAGAGATGGAAGCTACAGTCTCTACATTCGCATCTCTTACAAAAAAGAAGAACCTTAACTACTACATCTACATAGATACAACAATTCCTCAGCTCCTTAAATGCGATATACAGAGACTCAAACAGGTAGTAAACAACCTTATAAGTAATGCTGTAAAGTTCACACCTAAAAATGGTGAAGTTCATGTTAGAATTGCTCTAGAATCTCTCTCTAAAAACAGAGCAAAAATAAGCTTTAGTGTCAAAGATAGCGGTATCGGTGTTGCAGAAGATAAACTCTCTACAATCTTTAGTGCTTTTTCTCAGGCTGACAACTCAATAAGTAGAGAGTTTGGTGGAACAGGACTTGGTCTCTCTATTAGTAGTCAATACATTAAAATTATGAACTCTGAGTTAAAGGTAAAATCTACAAAAGATATAGGAAGTGAGTTCTATTTCACACTTGAACTTGACATTATTGATAAGAGTCATGCTATTACCAAATCTATGGAAAGAGGGAGTGTTTCTATCTCTATCTTAACAATAGATGATAAAAAATCTTGTGAAATAAATAATATTTTATACAAATACCTAGAGGCATGGAACTGCCCTTTTAATAAAATACAATCCTTGGATGAGATAGATGACTCCACTGACATCATTATTGTGTGTGCTAAACTCTTTGATCAGAAGGCTTGTCAAGACTCCCTCAATACCTATAAAGATTTACAACTTATCTATATTGAGGGCTCTGAAGACAAATTTGAGTGTGCTCACAAACAGTTTCATTTTATAGAGCAACCCATGACAGGATCTGCTCTCTTTGACAAACTAATAACACTCACAAACACTAAGCATAGGCTTATCTCAACTGATAGTATAGATGAAGAGAATATCTCTCAAAAATATGATGGCAATATTTTAGTAGCAGAAGATAATGAGACAAACCAAATGCTTATTTCTGTTATGTTAGGAGAAAGAGACCTTAACTTTACAATAGTTAATAATGGTCAAGAAGCAGTAGATGAAGCTTCAAAAAACAGTAGTTATGACATTGTTTTTATGGATATTAATATGCCTGTTCTTGATGGAGTAAGTGCAACAAAAATCTTACGTAAAGAGGGTTATACTAAACCCATAATCTCTCTATCAGCTAATGTTATTGAATCAGATATTATCTCATTTAAAGAAGCGGGAGTTGATGATTCACTTCATAAACCTATCGTTCCAGCAGAGTTAGATAAAATACTAGAAAGATACACAAAAATTATTGACCTTCCTCTACAACAAAAGTATGATGATGTAAATATTCCATTAATTTGTAAACATTTAAGCATCTCAGATGAAGCGATAATTTTAAAACTTCTTAACAGTTTTGTGAGTAGTGTTACAAATATTTTGGAAAAACTAGATCATAATGATATTAACAAAGATATAACACACTCAATAAGAGGTATAACAGGTAACTTTAAATTTGACACTCTTTATAAACTCGCAACAGAGTTTGAACATACTTTAGATGATTGGAGTCAAGAGGATTTTAAAACAAACAAGAGACTTCTTCAAGCACACCTCAAAGAGCTAATAAAGAAGATAGAAACACTTACTTAGTGTAAATGTATCTATCTTCAGAATCTTCTATCTTCTGCATACTCACCTGCAATTTTTTGTAGATAGTAGTAGAAGAGGTACTTGGATCTTTTACATTATAAAGAACTGTTGAGAAGCTAAATACCTTAGACATATCCTTGTCTTTTTTATACTCTTTATGAATCTTATCATAAAATGCTTTTACAATTTTTATCTCATAATCATTCATAAGTACACTAAAACCAGCACCATAAAATCTCGCTACTGTAGCATTTGAAACTGCACTATCTTTTATGAGTTTTGCAAATTTTCTAATAACTTTATTGGCACCATTAAAACCGTAAATTTGATTTAATTTTTCAAATCTATCAATTTTAATATAGACAAACCAAAATGCTTTTTTTTCAAGAGCATAAGATTTTAACTGTGCATCAAGATATAAAGAGTTATGCAGTTTTGTGAGTTGATCTGTTATACTTAACTGAGCTAATTTTGACTGTTTTTCTTTAATCTCTTTAAGATTTGAAACAGTTTGAAGATGAGTTTTCACTCTAGCTTTAAGTTCAACTCCATTAAAAGGTTTTGAAATATAATCAACTCCACCCACTTCAAATGCTTTAGAAATATACTCTATATCTGTTTGGGCAGTTAAAAAAATAACAGGAATATCTCTGCTTTTAGAGTC
>Ga0256826_1001133_pt1 | contig 16483 bp, 17 predicted proteins | sample CV79metaG_FD_185975 | JGI IMG/M metagenome (GOLD analysis project Ga0256826, IMG submission 185975) | Hydrothermal vent microbial communities from East Pacific Rise, Pacific Ocean - CV79 | ecosystem: Environmental > Aquatic > Marine > Hydrothermal vents | place: Pacific Ocean: East Pacific Rise...
TAATCATAGAAATTATATTTGTACTTTTATTTATATCCCATTCGGATATTGTTTTAAAGTTTGTAGTTAAGTTAATGCTTTGGGCATAAATAGATGATATTAATATAAATATTGCAATAATTTGTTTCACATTAATCCTATGTATCACTAATTTCATCTATATTTTTGATAAAGTATTTTTTAGTAATTATATCTCCTCTTTTAAAGTTCATTATCAACTCCAAGTTCTGCAAAGTTTAAATATTGAAGTGCATTAAAAGTTTCAGTTTATTTAATTCTTTTCAATTTGTTAAATAATATGTTTCCCTACCTAATCATATTTTCAAATATGATATCTCAAAGTTGCATAAGTGCTTTTATTAATAATTTTATATATATTCATTTTTTTAATTAAAGATGGTTAATTCGGTTGCACTTTAAATGTAAATTGGTGATTGAAGTGGCTCCGGATACTGGATTCGAACCAGTGACCAAATGATTAACAGTCATCTACTCTACCACTGAGCTAATCCGGAATGTTTTAAAAGTAATAACTTTTTAGGGTGGGATTATACTTAGTTTTTTCTTTTTTGTCAAGAAAAAATGGTATTTTTTTTAAAATTCCATTCTTGCTTGAGTTTGTCCTGTTGTTCTAAACTCTAAATCAATATTTTTTGCAATTTGGTTGAAGTCAACACCTTCAACAATAGTTAAAGAATCCATAATTTGTTTTTTACCGTTTATAAGTTCTTTTGACTTAATACCGTGAGATATAGATAAACTAGCTTCAACAAATGCAGAAAGTTTATCACATTGTTTTAAAGCTAATCCATCTATAGCATCATATTTATTATCATTAAACTGACTAATTCCAGAAGTTGAGACTTTAATATTGCCATCTAATCTAGTTTTATCTAAGAATTCATCTTTTGTTCCATCATAAAGTCCTAATAGATATGAAAATTCTTCTTTAATACTTACTGGAATATTTGGTAAGATATCATCTTCCATCTTTGATATTTCATATTCTGCAATAATATCAGCTAATTCATCAACACAATATTTAACAGGACTTATTATATCTCTAGTAAGTGCTTCTGGTAAATCATGGAATAGGGCAGTAAAGAAGTTGTTTTGTATTCTTTTATCACAAGCATTTACTTCTAAAGAGTAAAAATATCCAAATATTGCAACTGTTAGCATATGCCCTAATACAGAAGTTTCAGGGATACGTGGTGTTTGTGCCCATCTTTTTTGAAATCTAAGTCTTCCACTTAAGTCTATTACTTTTGCTAATTTTTTATTTAAAGCTATTTTTCTTATACCAATAAGCTCATAATAATCTTCAATCTCTTCTTCAACTTCCTTTTTTACTTCATCTATATCACTTAAGAATTGACTTGTTTGATAAACAATCCCAAATTCCCATTTTGTAGCCATATATGAAGAGGCTTTAAGTATGAATCTCTCTTTTTTATACATATTTTCATCTGTTAAAAATTGTTCAAATTTATTAAGAAAATTACCGCTATCAATATCTTTTAAACTATCTCCTAGTTTTGAAAGTACCCATTTATTTATCTCATCACCTTTTTGTTGTAAAGCTTTCCTAAATACATCAGGACGAATATCAGTTACAACAACCCGTCTTAAAAATTCAAAAATACCAGCTTCTACAAGATGTGTATAATTAATATCATCTTCTAATTTTGCAACAAAATAAGCAATAATAAACTTATGTGCTTGTTTATCAAGTTCAACTAAATCAACCATCCTTGGATAGTCATTCCATCTTTGAATTGATGCTGCTGAAAAGATACTATCAATTATCTTTGGGTTTATCATTTTTACTTATTTCCTCATCTTTATCACCTCTGGCAATTAAGAATTTTCCAAACATCATAGCTGCAACTGTAACTAATACAACTACATATGCAACCCAGTCACTTGGAGGTGTTCCTCTTGTCATAATATATCCTTTATATTCTACAGCTAGAAAGTTTATTTATCTTCTCAACTCTTCCACTATGTCTTCCACCTTGAAATTCATTATTATTCCAAGCATCTACAATTGCTTCAACCATACCATAGCCACTTACTCTTTCACCAAGACATAATACATTTGCATCATTGTGTTCTCTTGCCATTTGTGCAGAATATGTGTTATGACAAAGTGCTGCTCTTATCCCATCAAATTTATTTGCTGCCATAGACATACCAAGTCCAGTACCGCATATTAGGATACCTTTTGTATCTTCATTTTTAAGTACTTCTTCACAAACTTTTGCTGCAAAATCTGGATAATCAACTCTCTCCTTGCTGAATGGCCCAAGATCAATTACTTCATGTCCTCTTTTTTCAAATAACTCTTTAACAAAAGCTTTTATCTCTATTCCAGCATGATCTGCTCCAATATAATATTTCATTAATATATCCCTTTTGTATGATTGATTTCTTGTTTTGTATATTTTGTTTGCTCTAATGATTTAGGTGTTTGAAAAACTCTATCCCATCTTATATTTTTATTTTTATCCCATGAGAAGTAAACAAACCATGGTGTTCCAACTATAAATTTATATTTAACTGTACCCCAAAATCTACTATCATTACTATGATCTCTATTATCTCCCATCATAAAAAATTCACCTTTTGGAATTCTTATTGGTAACATATCAAATAATTGTGTATAAGGTGTTGTTCCTCTTCTTATTGAATCATCATTATGAATTCCTGGATGATCTTTTCTATATGGATTTTCAACAAATAACATATCGTTTACTGTTACTGTTTTATATCCTTTGTAATTTTCTTTTACAAATTCATTTCCATCTTTTGGATGTAAATACAATTTTTTATCTTGAAGAAATACTATATCTCCGCCTGTAGCTACACATCTTTTAACATAATGTATTTTTTCATTATGTGGATATCTAAATACTACAATATCTCCTCTTTGTGGTTTTGGTCCATCAATTAGGTGTCCATTACCTCTAAAATCAGGTAATACTTTTACTTCAAGCCAAGGAAGTCTAGGTGTTGGAATACCATATGAGAATTTTTTAACAAATAACATATCTCCAATAAGCAATGAGTTTTTCATACTTCCACTTGGTATTACAAATGCTTGTGCTATAAAAAATATAATTGTAAGCACAATTACGATAGTCCCAGTCCATGAACCTGACCAATCATAAAGTTTACTTAAAAAACTTTTCTTTGTATTTTCTTTAGATTCTGTGTTTAAATCTTCCAATTATTTTCCTTAAAATTATTTTCTGTTTTTAGCAGATTTTACTGTATTTTCTAAAAGCATAGCAATTGTCATAGGTCCAACTCCACCGGGAACTGGTGTGATGTAAGATGATTTTTTAGATACATTTTCAAAATCAACATCACCTGTAAGTTTTCCTGACTCTAATCTATTTATACCAATATCTATGATTATTACATCATCTTTTACCATATCTTCTTTTATAAGATTAACAACTCCCACACCAACACAAATAATATCTGCATTTAATGTATGAGCTTTTAAATCTTTTGTGTATATATGACAAATATCAACAGTTGCATTTGCATTTAGCATAAGAGTTGCCATAGGTTTACCTACAATATTTGATGCTCCTACAATACATACATTTTTACCCTTAGGATCAATATCATATTCTTTTAAAAGTTCCATAACACCATAAGGAGTTGCAGGAATAAATCCATCAAGTCCAGCAACAACTCTTCCTACATTAAAAGGATGGAAACCATCTACATCTTTATTGGGAGTTATTGCTTCTAATATTTCTGTTGTATCTATATGTTTTGGAAGAGGCAGTTGTACTAAAATACCATCTATATTTGTATTTTGATTCATCATTTCAATTATTTCTAATATATTTTCTTGAGAAATAGTTTCTGGCATTTCATGTGCAATACTATATATTCCAGCTTCTTTACAAGCTTTACTTTTCATATTAACATAAGCTGCACTTGCAGGATCACTTCCTACAAGAACTACTGCTAGTCCTGGTGTTACATTATTTTTTTGTAGTTTTTGAACTTCAAGTTTAACATTTTCTCTAATTTTATTTGATAGTTTTTTTCCATCTAGTATTGTCATATTACTAAACCTTTATTTTTGATATTATTTGGATTATATCTAAATTTAATTTTGTTATTACTTTACTAAAGAATATAGTTCATCTTTAATATCTAAATATTTTATATTTTTGGAGTCATATCTTTTTTGATTTTCAATTTTTTCACAATCTAAACAAAGTAATATTAAGTTTTCTAGATAATATTGCCCTTTATTTTCTAAGGGATTTATCATAAAAATAGTTGAGTTATTTAATGAAATATTTTTAGAACATCTTTGACAAACTTTTTCATCTCTTTCATAAATTACAGCTTTTCTTTTTAACCAATCACATGGTAATTTATCTTTATTTGGTTTTGATTCTAAAACATATGAAGCCCAAAGCTTATTTGTAGGTACTGTTGTTTTTTTAGCAGGGTTAAATTCTTTTGTTTGGTATTGATTTATAATATTATCGATTATTAAATATTGTTTTGCTTGAGGATTGGGTTCATTTTCTACCTTATTAGCAATTGAAAAGTTAAAATTCATTTTAGGATATATTTCTTTTAGCTTTTTATCTAATGTTTCCAAAAATAGTTCAAAATCATTACTTTTATAGTAAAAAGAAAATATCTTTTTTCTAAATGTAAATATAAAAGTAAATACTATAGTTAACCATACTAAAGATGAAATAATAAAATCTAAACCTAAAAAATTCATTGCTTACCTTTTGTATATTATATCTAATATTATATAAATAAAAATAGCTAGAAGCAATAAACTCCTAGCTATTTTAAAAACAGATGTATTTGTAAATTAGTTTACAGCTACTTCTACTTCGCTTCCTTCCCAGATACCGTGTTTTGTACAGTAACCATGAGCTACAAGCTTAAGTTTTTTTCCTGTAGGGATAATTGTAAATGTTGTTGTATTATGAGCTTTAGCATTTCCTAAAGTTCCTGGTACATATGAAGCTTTAGCTAACATAGTGTCACCATTAAATAATGTTACAGATTCAATATAGTGATCAAAATCATCTGGATGAGTATATTCATTACCCATTTTAACAGTTACTTCAAATGGCTCACCAGCAGTTGCTGTGTCAGCACAGTGAATAAATGGACTGTGTCTATCTATTAAATCTTTTTTTGCTTCTCTTTCTACTTCATCAATGTTTGTATACATATTAATTTTTGGCATATTATATTCCTTATTTTGTTTTAGACTTTTGTCTTGTAAAAGTATTGTACAATAAAATAATTTAATGTAAAAGTATGTTTGATGATTTAATTTTATTATTTAAGAATTAAGACATTTTTTATCTTCTTTAATAAAGTTTATTATAAATATCACTTTAAATCTCTTTTGGTATAATAATATATAAAAAATAAAAGGTATATATAAATGCAAGTAGCCCCTTCGATATTGAGTGCAGATTTTGGAATATTAAATGATGAGATAACTGCAATTTGTGATGGTGGATGTGATTTAATTCATGTTGATGTAATGGATGGACATTTTGTTCCAAATATGACTATTGGTCCAGTTGTTGTAAATAGTGTAGATAAAATTGCTACAAAGCCATTAGATATACATCTTATGGTTGAAGATAATAACTTTTTCATTGATTTATATGCTCACTTAAAACCTGAATATATCTCATTTCATATAGAAAGTGAAAAACATCCTCATAGAATTATTCAAAAACTTAGAGCTTTAGGAATTAAACCTGCAATTGTATTAAACCCACATTCAACTCCTGAGTCTATTGAATATTTACTTGAAGATCTTGATATGGTACTACTTATGAGTGTAAATCCTGGATTTGGTGGTCAAAAATTTATACCTTCAGTTATACAAAAAGCAAAAGCTTTAAAAAAACTAATTGAAAAAAGAAATCCAAACTGTCTAATTGAAGTAGATGGTGGAGTAAACAATAAAAATATTCAAGAATTAAAAGATGCAGGAGTTGATATAGTTGTTGCTGGTTCATATGTTTATGGAGCAGATGATTATTCACAAGCTATAAAATCTTTACAAATATAAGGTTTTCTTTTGAGAGTTAAAATTTGTGGAATTACTAATCTTACGGATGCTTTAAATGCAATAAATGCTGGAGCAGATGCTTTAGGATTTGTTTTTTATGATAAATCACCTAGATATATAGATCCAGTAAAAGCAAAAGAGATTATTAAACAACTTCCTCCTTTTGTACAAACTATTGGATTATTTGTAAATGATGCCCCATCAAAAATTGATTTTATTTGTAAATTAAGTGGTATAAATAGTGCTCAAATACATTTTGAAGCTAGTGAACAGTTTTATAAGTCATTAACTACTAAACGTATTAAAGTTGTAAGAGTACAAACAAAAGAAGATTTGCAAATATATAAAGATGAATATAGAATAGTGGATGCCTTTGTTGAATCTTACGGTGGAGAAGGTAAAAGAATAAATCTTTCATGGTTTGATAACATAGATTGTTCTAGGATAATTCTAGCAGGTGGATTAACTAGTGAAAATATACAAGAGTTAAAAGGATATAACTTTTATGCTCTTGACGTAAGTAGTGGTGTTGAGAAAAGCAAAGGTATAAAAGATAAAAATAAAATGAATGAATTTATAAAAACAACTAATGAATTATATAGATAAATTAGTTTCTCAACTACTAAAAAAACCATTAAGTATAGAAGAGTTTAATCAGATTTTAGAAAATGGTGATACGTTTTTTAATAATGTAGATTTGGAAAAAGAGCTAATAATTTCAAATGGTCTACCACTATTCTTTGGAAAAAATGATGTGTTTTTAAAAACAACGAATACAAATATAAAAGATCAAGTATTTTGTATTGTAGATATTGAAACAAATGCTGGAAATGCAAAAGATGGTCAAATAATAGAAATAGGGGCCATTAAATTAAAAAATGGAAAAGTATTAGAATCTTACCAGTCTTTAGTAACAGCAAAATCTATCCCTTTAAAAGTTCAAGAGATTACTGGTATTACCCCTGATATGCTTATAAATGCACCTAGTTTAAAAGATGTACTTGAAGAGTTTAAAATATTTCTTGAAGATGATGTTTTTGTTGCACATAATATTGATTTTGATTATAAATTTATAAGTGATAGCTTTAAAAAATATGACCTAGGTAAACTGCTAAATAGAAAACTATGTACAATACAACTAGCAAAAGGTACAATTGAATCTAAACGATATGGATTGAGTTATTTAAAAGATACATTAAATATTGATGTCCAAAATCACCATAGAGCTTATGATGATGCTCTTACAACAGTAGAAGTATTTAAAAAGTCTTTAGATAAATTGACTACAGATGTAATAAATACAGAAGATTTAATAAAATTTTCAAGAACAGCTCAATCAAAGGAAATAAAATGTTAAAGAAAAATGACTTTCGTATATTTATTTTAAATATTACAAAAAATAATTCTTCTATTTTAAATGATACGATGAAATCGTATGGTTATAATTGTCAGTCAAATAATAATATAGAAGAAACAAATAAAATTCTAAAAAATAATATGTTTGATTTGCTTATAATAAATACGGATGATACTACAAATGAAGAGATTGATATTATAAAAAATATTCAAAATATTTCATCTGTAAAAATTATATTTTTATCTTCAAAAATGCAAAATAATTACAAAGAGATATTTGTAGAGTTAAAACTATTAAATTTTATAATCAAGCAAAATAATATAATTGCAATATCTTCAAAAATAGATAAGCTTATAAATAATCTTATTTTAAATAGAGATGAAACAATTTTAATTATTAAAAAATCAAATGATAATAGAAAAGTAATTGAAACTATGTTGCATAATAGAGATTACAATATTAAGATTGCTGAAAATGGAGCACAAGGTTGGAAAGAGATAGATAACTCTGATAAAATTTCTATGATACTTCTAAATGTTAATATGAATGATATGGATTCTTTAGAAATTATTACAAAAGCAAAAAGAAAATTTGATTCAGATATACCTATTATTGCTTTATGCGATACATATGTAGCTTCTGAATTAAAAGAATATATGTCAAATGGTTTTTGCGACTTTATAACAGCACATCAGCTTGATGAACAATTTAATCTTAAAATTGATTTATGGATAGAAAACTCAAGACAAAAAAGAGAGATAAAAATACAAAAAGATAAATTGCTTGGAAATTTAAATAGTTTTAAGGCTTTATTAAATGCAACAATTGAAGGTCTAATGATGTTCGAACACAATATCTGTGTAGATGCAAATGATGAAGCTGTAAAATTATTTAACTACAATAGTAAAGAAGATTTAATTGGTGAAAATATTTTAGAAATAGTTCCAAATGATTTATCTCAGTATGATAAAGAACAACTTCTTGAAAATAATATAGACCATGAATTAGAACTAGAGATGAGAAAAAAAGATAATACAATTTTCCCTACACATCTAAAAGAGAGAAATATCATTGTTGATGGAAAAAATTTAAAAATTTTAGCAATTCTTGATATGACTGATATAAAAAGAAAAGAACATATGCTTAGTCAACAATCTAAAATGGCATCTATGGGTGAAATGATGAGTAATATTGCTCATCAATGGAGACAACCATTAACATCTATATCAATTTCAGCAAGTAGTATAAAACTTAGTCAAGAGCTTGATATGATAGAAGAAGATGAGATAAATGAACAAATGGATAATATAATAAAAAGTACAGAATTTCTTTCAAATACAATAAATGATTTCCAAAATTTTTTAAATAATGAAAAAATAAATGAAACTTTTCAAGCAAAAGATGTAGTTAAACAGGTATTAACTCTAGTAGATGGAAATTTAAAGAAAGCACATATTGACATTTTAGAGAATTATCAAAATAAAAATAATATTTTCGGAATTAAAAATGAACTAATTCAATCTGTATTAAATATTATAAATAATGCAAAAGATGCTTTACTTACAAAAGAAGATAAAGCTATTAAAATAAATAGTTACGAAGATGAATTATCTGAGTATTCAATATTAAGTATCCATGATAGTGCAGGGGGTATCCCTTCTGATATTATAGATAAAATTTTTGAACCATATTTTACAACTAAACATCAAGATCAAGGTACTGGACTTGGACTTTATATGACACATCAAATGATATTTGATCATATGAAAGGGAAGTTAGAAGTAAATAATGAATCATTTGAGTATAATGGAAAAGAATTATTTGGTGCAAATTTTAAAATTATGATACCAATAATCAAATAAATATATAAAGTAAATACTTACTTTATATATTTAAAAAGTTAAGAGAAGTAAAATTATTTTTTACTTACTCTTTTACATTCACTTACAAAGTGTTTTGCATTTTCAACTGGTACATCTGGAAGTATTCCATGTCCTAGGTTAAATATATGTCTTGAAGTTCCCATAATTTTCTGAATACCTTCTACACAAGCAGTAGTTGCTTTTTTATCATATAATCTACATGGCTCCATATTACCTTGAAGAACATATCTATCCCCAAGTTTTTCTTTTGCCATAGCCATTGGAGTTCCCCAATCTACACCAAATACATCAAAGTTTCCGTATACTAATCCTTGCTCAATAAAGGCACTAACACCTTTAGGGAACATAATAATAGGAGTATCAGGATATTTTGATTTTAAATAATCAGCTATTTCTACCATATATTTCCATGAGAATTCATTGTACATAGATGGTTCTATTGCTGCTGCCCATGAATCAAAGATTTGAACAACATCAATACCTGATTTAATTTGTTTTTCCATATAAAGCTTAACAACTTCAGTTACTTTTGCTAAGATATTGTGTAAAAGTTCAGGATTTGAATACATCATTTTTTTACATAAATTATATGTTTTAGTACCTTGACCTTCAATCATATATGTAGCAAGAGTCCAAGGAGCTCCAGTAAATCCAATTAGTGCAATATCATCATCTCTTTCATCAAGTTGTTTTCTTAAAAGCCCAATTGTTTCATAAACATAAGTTAATTTACTTGAAGCATCTTTTCCACCAATTAGTCTGTCAAGGTCTTCTTGAGTTTCTAAAGGATCAGAAAATTTTGGACCTTCACCTTTTACAAAAGATAGATCCATTCCCATTTCATCTGGTATAACTAAAATATCAGAAAATAAAATAGCAGCATCAACACCAACTATATCAAGTGGTTGAATAGTTACTTCAGCTGCTTTTGCTGGGTTATGGCAAAGATTTAAAAAATTACCAGCTTCAGCTCTTACAGCCATATATTCAGGTAAGTATCTACCTGCTTGTCTCATCATCCATACTGGTGTGTAAGGTGTTTCTTTTCCTAGACATGCGTCTACAAATATTTTTCCCATTTTAAATTTCCTTTTATTTTTTTCCAACTTTACTTAAAAAGTAAAGTCCTACAGATAAAGCTGTAATTGAAAGTGCAAAATACAACATCTCTAAAGCTGTTGTATAATCCATATGTAATACTTTTTGAAAAAAGCTTACAACTAAAACCATTACAATTACTTTTGCAATTTTGTCTTTTAATTGATCTAAAGATGTAATTGCAAGTATTTTAGCAGTTTTACCTTCACCTACAGCTTCATCAATATCACTAATAAATAATTCATATAAACCAAAAGCAAATATAAACATAACAACAGCAATAAGATATAAATCAACAGCTCCAATAAGTCCAGCAACAATATCTTCATGGAATTTTGCAGGGTGAGCGTGAGTTATAATTGTATTAAAAGTATAAGTAGCAACACTCCAAATATCCATAGAAGCAACTACAAATAGTACAAAAGCACCAATTAGGCCAAATATTACAGCTAATACAACAACAATTCTACTTCTCCAAATAATAGCTTCAAATACTCTTTCTATCATATTTAGTTGCTCTCCAGTTCTATCCATTTTAGTGCAATTCTAATTGAATTTGTTGCAGCTCCAACTCTAATTTGATCTGCAACATTAAAGAAATGTAGCATATTAGATGAATAGATATCTTTTCTTAGTCTCCCGACAAATGTAGTATCTGTATTAGTTGAAATTATTGGCATTGGATAAATTGCATTTTCTAAATCATCCATTACTTCTACATTTTCAAATTCACTAATAACTTTTCTACATTCATCTAAATCAACATCAATATCAGAAGCAAAAGTAACTGTTATAGATTCACTATGGCTTCTTAAGACAGGGACTCTTACACAAGTTGCAGCAACAGCTATATCCTTATGAAGAATTTTTTGTGTTTCATAAACCATTTTTTCTTCTTCTTTAGTAAAGCCACTCTCCATAGCTACATCAACTTGTGGAATAACATTTAAAGCAATTTGGTGAGCAAAAGCTTCTTTTTTACTTTCATCTAATTTAAAAGCAAAGAAATCTTGCATTTGCATTACAAGTTCTTCCATACCAGCTTTTCCAGCTCCTGAAGTTGCTTGATAAGTTGAAACATCAACTCTTTTGATTCCATATAAATCATCTAAAGGTTTAAGTGCTTGAACCATTTGAATTGTAGAACAATTTGGATTTGCAATTATTCCAGTTTCTTTCCATAGTTTTATATCTTCAGGATTAACTTCAGGTACAACTAAAGGGATAGCCGGATCCATTCTAAAGTGAGATGTGTTATCAATAACAACAGCACCGCCTTCAACAGCATATTTAGCAAACTTAGCAGAAATACTTCCACCAGCAGAAAAAAATGCAATATCAACTTCATGTTCTTCAAAAACAGTTTCAGTTAGTTCATATACTGGGTAGTCAATATCATTAAATTTGATACTTGTACCAACACTTTTTGCAGAAGCTAATGGTAATAGTTCTGCAACTGGGAAGTTTATCTCTTCCATTATTCTAAATAATTCTTCACCTACTGCACCTGTAGCTCCTACAACTGCAACATTAAATTTTCTCATTTTATTCTTTATCCTCATTTAAATCTAGTAAATTTTCACTAGTAGATTGTTCTTTTTGTTCATTAGTATCTTCAACTACAACTTTGATTGGATTTCCATCTTCATCTAATTCAATCTCTTCATTTTCTTTTGCACACATTGCAATACTAACAACTTTATCACCTTTGTCAACATTTACAATTGTTACACCAGAAGTATTTCTTCCAGCTTTTCTAATTGTACCCATATCAACTCTAATCATTTTACCAATAGATGTTAATGCCATAAGATCTTGAGTAGGATCAACTAAAACATTTCCAACAACAGTTTTACCAGTTTTAGCACTAAGTTTCATAGCAATTACACCAGATCCTGCTCTATTTGTAAGTCTATATGCTTCAACTTGCGTTCTTTTACCAACACCATTTTCACTTACTGTTAAAAGTTCTTGCTCTTCTGATGCAATTACATCTGCATCTACAACATAATCATCATCAATTTTAAACTTGATACCTCTTACCCCTCTAGTGGTTCTACCTTGGTTTCTTGTTTTTTCAATATCAAATCTAATAACTTGACCAAGTGCTGAGAATATCATAAGATATTTTGACTCTTCATTTGTAATCGATGCTGTTACTATTTCATCATCTTCATCAAGAACAATAGCTCTTACACCATTTGTTCTAATATTTGAGAAGTCTGAAAGTGATGTTCTTTTTACAACACCATTTTTAGTAAAGAATGCTAAAGATTTTTCTTCTGCAAAATCACTTGTAGGAATAATTGCCATAATCTTCTCATCTGCTTTAAGATTTATAAGATTTACTACTGCTTTACCTTTTGCAGTTCTTCCACCTTCTGGAATTCTATAAACTTTAAGCCAGTATAGTTGACCAAAGTTTGTAACAAATAGTAAAGTATCATGAGTATTTGAAACAAAGAATCTTTCAATAAAGTCATCATCATGTGTAGTAACAGCAATTTTACCCTTACCACCTCTTTTTTGTTTTTCGTACTGTTTGATTGGTACTCTTTTTACATAACCATTATGTGTAATTGTAACAACCATAGGTTCATTTGGTATTAAGTCTTCAATATCAATATCATCATAAGAATCTTCAATATCAGTTCTTCTTTCAGAGATAAGTCTTCCTGCACCATCTTTGATCTCTGCATATTTATCTCTAGTTTCTGTTAATTCATCTCTAATAATACCATTTAAAATCTCTTCAGATTTTAAAATAGCTTCTAATTGATCAATTAGTTCATGAAGCATTCTTAATTCTTCTTCAAGTTTTTCTCTAGAAAGTCCTGTAAGTCTTCCAAGTCTCATATCTAAAATAGCTTTAGCTTGAATTTCAGATAAGTCAAATGCAGCACAAAGTTTTTCACTAGCTTCAACATCATTTGCACTTGATCTAATAATTTTAATCACTTCATCGATATTATCTAAAGCAATTTTTAAACCTTCTAGTATATGTGCTCTTGCTTTTGCTTTTTCAAGGTCAAAAATTGTTCTTCTAATAATTACAGTTTTTCTATGATTTAAGAAAATATTTAAAACTTGTGGCAATGTAAATATTTTAGGCTCTTTATTTTGAACAGCAAGCATAATTGTACCAAATGTAATTTGCATAGGTGTTTGTTTATAAAGGTTATTCATAACAATTTCAGCCATTGCATCTTTTTTAAGTTCAATTACAACTCTTGTACCTTCTCTATCAGATTCATCTCTAACTTCAGAAATACCTTCAAGCATTTTATCTCTTGTAAGGTTTGCAATTTGTTCTACTAATCTTGCTTTATTTACTTGATAAGGTAATTCATCAAGAACAATAATCTCTTTTTTACCTTTTGTTTCAATATGGTGCTTAGCTCGTACTTTTACTCTTCCTCTTCCTGTTGTATATGCATCAATAATACCTCTTCTACCAAAGATTGTTCCACCTGTTGGAAAATCTGGACCTTTAATAAACTCCATTAAATCTTCTGCAGTTGCATCTGCATGATCAATTAAGTGAAGTAGGGCATTCATAACTTCACTAGGGTTATGTGGTGGTATTTTTGTAGCCATACCAACAGCAATACCTTCTGAACCATTTATAAGTAAAGCAGGTATTCTTGTAGGTAATACAGAAGGTTCTTTTCCTGTATCATCATAAGTTGCTACAAAATTTACTGTATCTTTATCGATATCTTTTAAAATATCTTCAGAAAGTTTTGTCATTCTAGCTTCTGTATATCTCATAGCAGCTGCACTATCACCATCAACAGAACCAAAGTTCCCTTGACCATCAATAAGTGGAATTCTCATAGAGAAATCTTGAGCCATTCTTACAAGAGCATCATATACAGAGTTGTCACCATGAGGATGATACTTACCAATAACATCTCCAACGATTCTTGCAGATTTTTTATAAGATGCTTTTGCACTTAAATTTAAATCATGCATAGCATATAGAATTCTTCTATGTACTGGCTTTAGTCCATCTCTAGCATCAGGTAAAGCACGACCAATAATTACACTCATAGAGTAATCAAGGTATGAAGCTTTTACTGAGTCTTCAATTTTTATATCAATTATATCTTGTGATTCAAAAAGATTGTCCATATTTTATATTGCCTTTATTTAATATTGCTCTTATTTTAGCTAAATATCACTTAATTTATTTATCTTTACCTAATAATTAGATATAAAAAAAGGTTAGAACAAAAGTCCTAACCTTTTTTGGATATTTTTTTATAAATTAGATATTTTTTTTGTAATCCATAATCATTGCATAAGCTTCATCTTTTAGCTTTAATTTTTCTTTTTTCATAGATTCAATTTCAATTGGATTTATATGATCTACTCCACCTTCTTCAGCTTTTTCAATATTATCGTGAATTTCATTGTGTCTATCAAAAATCTTTTTAAAGTGAGTATTCTCAGTCTTAAGTGTTGTTACAATATCTCTGTGTTCGTGAAACATATTTTTTCCTTGTTTTTATTTATGAAATTATATCAAATATTATCTTATTTATAACTATATTTTATTATGTTCTATAATCTGCATTAATTTTTACATACTCATAACCCAAATCACAACCATAAGCTGTAAATGAACCATCATTTAAACCTAAATCACATATGATTTTAAATTTATCTTGTTGTAATACTTTTGATGCTTTTTCTTCAATTTCTTTTGTGAAATATACTTCACCTTTATCGTAAACAAGTACATTTCCAAAAGTTATAGTTAAACTTTCTTCACTACAATTTGCACCACTTGCTCCAATAGTTGATGCAATTCGTCCCCAGTTTGGATCTTCTCCAAATAAAGCTGTCTTCACAAGTAATGAATTTGATAAGCATTTTGCAATATGTTCTGCTTGTTCATTTGATTCTGCACCATTTACTTCAAAAGCAACTGCTTTTTTAGCACCTTCTCCATCTGCAACCATAAGCATAGCCATATCATCCATAATCAATCGTAAAGCCTCTTTAAAAGCTTCTTTATCATATGTATTTGATTTTCCATTAGATAAAAGCATAACCGTGTCATTTGTTGAAGTATCACCATCAACACTTATTGCATTAAATGTTGTTTTTGCATTTATAGTTAATAATTCTTTCATATCTTCTTTAGGAACTAAAGCATCTGTACATATAAAACATAGCATAGTTGCTAAGTTAGGGTTAATCATACCTGCACCTTTTGCAACAACTCCAATTTTAAAAGAACGTTTATCCTCAAGTTTTACTTCATAAAATGAATTTTTCTTATATGAATCAGTTGTCATAATTGCTTTTGATAAATCTAAACCATTTTTGTTGTTTAAATTAAAACTTTTTGCACCATCTAAAATCTTACTTTTAGGAAGAGCTACCCCAATTACACCAGTACTTGACATAATTGGGTTTTCTATATCTTTGTGAGTTTGTTTTAATACTTTAAATAATTCATCAATATCATCAATCCCTGATTGACCTGTCATTGCATTTGCATTTTTTGAATTTATTAATACAAAGTTTGTTTTAAAACTATTATCATATTTTTGATAATGTTTAAGTGGAGCAGCTTGGAATTTATTTGATGTAAATATTGCTTCAACTTCACACATAGTATCAGTGTAAATAAAACCCATATCAAGTGCATTATTTGATTTTAAACCAGCACTTATACCATCACAATAAAAACCATCAATATCACTTATTGTCCCTTTTATAGGAAATATACTAAACATTTTTTATCCTTTTATTTATTTTTATATATAAAAAAAGGTGCATTGCAAGAGCAACACACCTTTTTAGAAATTTAATTAGAAATTCTAATTAGTTAGAGTTTTTCTTTAAAGTTCTTAATTCTTTAGCAGAAATTCTAATTTTTCTAGAAGTACCATCTTCAAGTGTAATTCTTACTGTTCTTAAGTTTGGTAAAAATCTTCTTTTAGTTCTGTTCTTTGCGTGAGAAACATTGTTTCCGCTCATTGGACCTTTTCCAGATATCATACATCTTCTTGCCATTTTAGTTTCCTTAGGTAT
>Ga0256826_1001135_pt1 | contig 16475 bp, 12 predicted proteins | sample CV79metaG_FD_185975 | JGI IMG/M metagenome (GOLD analysis project Ga0256826, IMG submission 185975) | Hydrothermal vent microbial communities from East Pacific Rise, Pacific Ocean - CV79 | ecosystem: Environmental > Aquatic > Marine > Hydrothermal vents | place: Pacific Ocean: East Pacific Rise...
TTAGTTACACGATGAGAAAATTATGTAATCGTTTTGTAATCACCTCGTAATATACTTCCACCAACAAAACGAAATAAGGGAATTTAAAAATGAAAAAAATCATATTATCAGCATTAGCTGCGATGACTTTAGGAACTGTAGCTGCAAACGCAGTTGACTTATACCAAGATGCAAATGGACAAGTATTTACATCAGCAGCTGAAGGTCGTACTTTAGTAAAAGATAAAGCAGTAGATGTTTATGGAAAAGCTGATAAGTTTAAATTTTCTGGTTTAACTTATATTGGTTACAAATATAATGACACAGATAAAGGCCAAACGAGTACAGGTTCTAATTTTAATGATTCAACATCTCAGTTTGAAATCCGTCGTGCTTACTTTCAACTTAAAGCCTACCTTTTAGATGATCCAAAATCTTACTATCGTGTAACTTTTGATGTTCACCAAGATAGTAAATCAAATGGCGATACTACAGATGGAGATATGCTTTTACGTGTGAAGTATGCTTACCTCTACTTAAATGAAGTTTTACCATTTACAGGTGTTGAAGTGGGTATTGCACACCGTCCTTGGCACGATTATGAAGAGCATAACTCTTGGTACTTCCGTGATATTTCAAAAGTTTTAGTAGAGCAAAAAAATGGTGCAGACCTTTCAAACTCTGCTGACTTTGGAGTGAACTTTAAAACAAAAACAAAATACTTTGACTCTGAGTTTGGTATCTTCAATGGTGAGGGTTATCATGCAACTCAAATTCAAAAAGGTATGAGTTTTGAGTGGAGAACAACTGCTCACATACTTGGTGTAAATGGTAAAGATAAGCAGAACACAAAAACATATTGGGATGCTTCTTTCTTTGGTCAGTATAACCAAGAGCATAAAGCTGTTAATGATAGTACTTCGAATCTACTAGGATATGATGACTTAGTATTTGGTGGTCTACATACTGTATATAACCAACCATCATTTTTACTTGCCGCTCAATATGTACAATCCTTAGATACAAGAGCTGATGACTCAACTATTGCTGTCGGATCAGGAAGTAATGTATCTGCTCAAGCAGGAACAGGTTACTCTCTCAATGGTGAGTATCGTTTAGGAGAAGAAAAAGAGTATAGACTACTTGCTCGTTATGACAGATGGACACCAACAGAAGAAGTATCTGCTAAGGAAAGATACCAAGATACTATTATCGCAGGTCTTGCTTGGGATCAAAACAGAAATATTGAGTGGGTAGCCAATGTTGATATCACTAAAAATGAAGCTGGTTCAGACCGTGAAAAGTTCAATGGTATCGCTTATATGTTAACTGCAGAAGTTAAGTTCTAGAACTTACTTCTTCCTTGTGCCTTTAATCACAAACATTAACTTTTAACTGTGACATAAGCTGTCACACATCTCTTTTATACTTACCTAAATTAGTTTGGAGGTAGAAAATATGAAAAGAGATGAAGTTACAGTCTTAAAAGAGGATGCCAAGGCATACTTTCATAAGTTTTCATTTGTGAAAAGTTCTTATGTCTACTCTCCCTTTATATCGCGTTTTACTACCATAAAAAAGCAAGAGTACAATGCCTCTTACTTTGCAGTTCACTCTCTTATATCTAACCCTAGTGTTACTTATGTCACAGTGCTTAGTTTCTATGATGATAAGTACATTTTAAAGTGTGGTGATGCTTATTTAGAGGGGGCACTTAGTTTTGAGAGTCAAAAAAAGAGTATTTCTAATGCTATTGAAAAAATAGACTCACCAAATAAACAACTGCTAGAGAGTTTTAAAAAGAGTTTCAAAATCACTCCTCGAAGTAGTACCTGCTCTTATAACCAAAAAAACTACGAGCTTAGTCCTCCTTTGTGTGAACATATCTCTCATTTTTTAGCAACACTTCCTGAAGAAGTTTTTGACCGACTTTACTCCTCTTATCATCAAGGTATGGGAGGGGGACAACTTGGTAGTTTGCATCCTGTGCTTCAAAAAAAGTTTCAACGCTACTCTTTTAAAAAGCCTATTTTACTTGAGGGAGATAAGGGAAGTGGTAAAACATTTGCAGCAACATCTTGGGTACGTAGAAATAACTATAAAGAGGTTTTCATAGGGGGCCATGAGCAGTTTGAATCTATAGACTTTTTAGGACATTATATACAGCAAAAGAGTGGCTCTCTTGTCTGGAAAGATGGGGCTTTGAGCGAGGCTTTTCGTGCTGCTATACAGGGTGAAAAAGTTGTACTTATCATAGATGAAATATTACGAATTCCTAAACGTGAGTTGAATATTTTAATCTCTGCACTCGCTCCCATAGATGGAAACTTTATGCTTCGAACAGGACGAGCCTCTGAAGTTGTCGATGAGATAGCAAGAGAAGAAATGCTTTATGCCCCAACTGAAAACTTATGGGTTATAGGTACTACAAATGTTGGAGCTGACTATGCAGTAGAGGCTATGGATGAAGCACTTATAGACCGTTTTAAACCTATACGAAAAGATACTCAGAGTGATGAACTTCGAAGTATCCTTTTAAAAGTGGCAAAGGAGAAAAACTTTAGTGCAAAGAGTGTTCAAAAACTAATGACATTTTATGAGAAAATGCAGCGACTCTACCTCACAAAAATAGTACAAAAAATAGTTAACATTAGACATCTGAGTGAAGCATTAGAAATAGCAGTAAATGAGCAAGAGATAGAGGAAATTATAAGAGACTCCATGCTTCTTTGGGTAGGTCGTGACTATAATGGTCGTGCTAACTCTGATGAGGTAAACGCAGTAGATGCCGTTATAAGTAAAGTCTATGACTAAGTTACAAATTATGAGCGAGGCTAAACGCTACTATGTCGCTATGCAACTAAATGAGATACTTCCTCCTGAAGTATATGAACTGTATGTAAAACCAAATTTTAACACAGCCTCGTGGCGGTTTTATAATGGTGTGCATAAGATAGTCATAGGTGAAAATATTTTTAAAAACTTCAAGAAAAAGAGAAGCCCTACTCAAGATAAAAAATACCTCAAGGCTTTTTTAAATCATGAGTTTTCACATAGCCTCTGGACAGATAAAGAACTAAACAAAATAGCAAGAATTTTAAAAAAAGAGAAGATGTCATTTACTCTTTTTAATCTTTTTGAAGATGCTCGCATAGAGGAGAAAATGCGCCATTACATAAAAAAAAAGTTTGACTGGTTAGAGTATGAGGAGAAGTGTGCCCCCTCAAATATGGTGGCATTTTTCTACTACATAGTACAGTGCGAACACTCTTCTGCTGTAATGAGCGAGTATGTTTATGTAGATGAGTTTCAAGATGTCTTAGCATTTTATAAAAGAGTTATTGCTTGTCTGGATAGTTTTGAAGTGATAGAGGTTATGAAAGAGTGGTATGAGATGTTTCCCGAGACAAGAGAGGATTTAAAAGAGATGCAAAACCTTGATTACCTCTATGTTGTTGAGGCTAGATGTGAGAGTGATGCAGCTTTTGAGGCTATTTTAGAAGATTGTGTGGAAGTGCTGGGTGTTGTAGGGACTAAGGCAGGTGAGGGACACTCCAGTATAAAAGTTGACTCTACACAAGAGGGGAGTTTACTGAGTGAGTATAGTGTGTCATCAGGTTATAGTATGCAGGATAGAGATCGTCTTATACAAGAGATGCAAAAGCATTTTATGCAGCCTAAACGCTACAAAGCTACTGAGCTTCCTTCAAAACGACTCAACCTCAAAAGGCTTTCAAGTGGAAGCAAAAAACTCTTTAAACGCAAGGAGCAAGAAAAAGAGTACAAACATAAACTCAACATTATTCTTGATCTTTCAGGTTCTATGGAGGAGAGCATTCATAATATGAGACTGATTGTAGATGTGCTCAATGTAATGACCCTAAAAGGGCTCATAGAGGCTAACTTAATACTCACCGGGGTCACATTTAACGGTGCTGAGTATGAAGTGATACCAATGCCACTTCCTGAAAATACTATAGAGAGACTTGTCGCTAGTTTTTGGGGAGAGGGCTTAGATAATACACTTAGATCGAATCTAGCACTTTTAAAACAAGCAGACTATAACTGGGTTTTAACAGATGGGTACATAGATGAAAAACCTTTAAATAAAGAGTTTTACACTCGTGAGGGTGTTCATATGCATGCAATGTACATAGGTGATGCAAACAGAACCAAGCAGTTAGAACACTCCTTTAATCATGTAATGTGTGAGAGAGATGTAATTTCTTTAACTCGGAAGATTTTTATGCTTTTTGTAATCAAAGTTACGACTGAGTAACAAGAGGATGATAAACTTTATACATATTGTTTTTAATCAATAAAATTTTAGAATAGTATGGTTATAATAATTATAAATTTTTCTAAAGGTAGTTAAATGAGTCAACCCTATCCAGATGTTTTTAATGAATTAAAATCCCAAGTACGTGCAGCAGGTCTTTTAAAACGTGTTCCTGTTCGTGGAACTATAGAAATGATAGTAACACTTTTAAGTATGGCATTAGTATTTTACATTGCAGTAAACTGGAGCACTCTTGTTGGTGAGTCCCTATGGATGGCAGCTGGACTTGGGTTTTTCATGACTATTATCTTTACTCGTGCAGTATTTATTTCACATGATGTTTTACATACTCAGTACTTTAAAAATAAGGCTTTATCTTTCAAGCTTTCATACCCTTTCTCAGCATTTATACTCTCAAATAGCTCTTCGTGGTGGGATTTTAAACATAATGTAAACCACCATACATGGTGTAATGTTCCTGAAAAAGATGAAGATATTTTAGCATTTGATGGTGCGTTTACTCCAAACTTAAAAGGTGACAAAGCATGGCTACGTTCTAGCAAGTACTTAGTTTTTTGGGGTGCGATGTTTTTTATGTATCCTGCGTTTATTATTCAGTCTTATAACTTTGTTATTAAACGCGAAAAGTGGGGTGAACTGTTTTTAATGCTTATGCACTGGCCACTTGTATGGGGGACTATATTTTATTTCTTACCACTAAGTAATGCTCTTGTAGTATTTGTGACTCTAAACCTGACACTCTCTCCTTGGCTCGCATTTGGGTTTATTACAAACCACTTAGGCTGTGAAGTGTTTGACAAAGAAGTTGGTGAGAAATTTTCATGGATGGAGTTACAAATGAGAACATCACGCTCACTTACAGGTGGTGCATTTGTTCACTGGTTCTACGGAGGGTTAAATACTCAAATAGAACATCATCTTTTTCCAAAAGCACCCCGTTTTAACCTACTTAAAATACAAGACATGACACGTGAATTTGCTAAAAAACATAAGATTAAATACTTCGAGACAACACCTGTTCAAGCTTATGTACAGATAAATGATGTTTTAAAAGAGTATTAAAATAACAAGAGGTTGTCTCTATTAAAAAAGTAAAAAATAGCCGGAGAGAGTATAACCGTTTTGTAGCTAATGAGACACTTGAAGACTACTCTCTTCGGTATAGTCCTAAGTCTTTTCGAAAATTCTCTGAACTTCTTTTAGCAAATACAGCTATAGGAAGTATATCTTTTCTTGCTCTTGAAGCCATAGGTGCTTCTATTGCACTTAGTTATGGTTTTACTACTGCATTTTGGGCTATTCTCTGTGCTTCAATAATTATTTTTTTAACAGCTATTCCTATTAGTTATCATGCTGCAAAGTATAACATTGACATTGATCTTATTACTCGTAGTGCAGGTTTTGGTTATGTTGGCTCTACTATTACTTCTCTTATATATGCCTCTTTTAGTTTTATATTTTTTGCACTTGAAGCCGCTATTATGGCACAAGCACTTGAACTTTATGTTGGACTTCCTTTAGTTTGGGGTTATCTATTGAGTGCAGTTATAATTATTCCTTTAGTTTTCTATGGTATTACTCTTATTAACAGACTTCAACTCTGGACACAACCTATATGGTTTATTATGATGGTTGCACCTTTTGCAGCTGTACTTTTTAAAGAACCCGAGGCTATAGCATCTTTTATAAACTTTAGCGGGAGTCTTTCAGACAGTTCAGAGTTTAATATCTACTACTTTGGCTTTGCTCTAGGTATTTCACTTTCACTCATTGCACAGATTGGGGAACAAGTTGATTATCTACGTTTCATGCCTCCTTTAGAAAAAGAGAACCGTATAAAATGGTGGACTTCTATGCTTATTGCAGGACCAGGTTGGATTATACTTGGTTTTTTGAAGCAGATAGGAGGTGTCTTTCTTGCAGGAATAGTATTGCTTTCAGGTCTATCAATATATGAAGCAAAAACACCTATTCAAATGTATTATACTGGATATCAGTATATTTTTGATAACCCTAGCATTGCTTTAGGTGCAGCTACATTTTTTGTTATGATATCGCAAATAAAGATTAATGTTACAAATGCTTATGCAGGCTCTTTAGCATGGTCAAACTTCTTCTCTCGTGTAACACACTCTCATCCTGGTCGTGTTGTATGGATGGTTTTTAACATCACTATTGCATTGATGCTTATGGAGCTTGGACTCTTTGATGCTCTGAGTAAAATACTAGGGCTATACTCAAATGTTGCTATCGCTTGGATAGGGGCAATTACAGCTGACTTGGTAATTAACAAGCCTCTAGGCCTTAGTCCTAAAATGATAGAGTTTAAACGTGCTTATCTTTATAACATAAATCCAGTAGGGGTAGGAAGTATGGCTATTGCCTCAGTTATTTCTATAATCTCATTTATGGGTTTCTTTGGTTCATATGCTCAGAGTTATTCATCTATTATTGCTCTTATGTTATCTTTTACTTTATCACCACTTATAGCTTACTTAACAGATGGAAAGTACTATATAGTACGGGAAAATAAGATGCATGAAGAAGAAGCATTATATCACCGTTGTGAAATTTGTGATATAAGTTATGAAAGAGATGATATGAGTTATTGTCCTCTGCATGGAGTAAAGATATGCTCACTCTGTTGTTCTTTAGATTCACTTTGTCATGATAGTTGTAAAAAAGATGCAGAAAAGTCTTTACGTTTAAAAGTGGCAGAAGCACTTGAAAGATTTTTTAAATATAATATATCACTCAAAGCGACCTTGCGAATACTAGATTTTATTGGTCTCACATTTATGTTTTCATTTTTAAGTGCTATTTCCATATGGATGGTCTACTCTTCAACGATAGTTGAAGGTATGTTGGATAAAAATATCGCTAGTTTTAGCGAGGGTTTTATGATACTGTTTGTGATAAGTAATATATTTATTGCCATATTAGTATGGTGGATTTTACTCACACATGAAAATAGACAGAGAGCAGAACTTGAACTTGAAGAACAGTATGCCCTTTTAAAAGTAGAACAACTCAAGTCTAAAAACCAAGCACAAATGATAGAACAAACTCACGATAGTGTAATCTCTACAGATCTTGATGGAGTGATAGAAAGTTTTAATCACGGTTCTGAGATTTTACTTGGGTATAGTGCGAATGAAATGATTGGTGAGCATATTACAAAAATTTATTTAGAAGAAGATTATGAGTTTCTTGGAAAAAATATTGAGATAGTTTTAAAGAAGGGTGAGCACAGTACTGATGTACGTTTAGTGAAGAAGTCAAAAAAACTTCTTCATGCGAATCTTTCCCTCTCTGTGCTTAGAGACGGAGAAGGAAAACCTATGGGGATGGTTGGTTACTCCAAAGATATTACAGACCAAATGATAGCAAAAGAGAAACTTCTTGATGAAAAAATTAAACTTGCCCATCAAGCACAGCATGATGAACTCACAGGGCTCCCAAATAGAGTCCTTTTTTATGACAGACTAAATCAAGCTTTAGAAAAAGCAAAACGCCATACTAAAAGAGTAGCACTCTTTTTTATTGACCTAGACAACTTTAAACAGATTAATGATTCTCTAGGACATGATGTAGGGGATGAAGTCTTAAAAGTGGTCACACTACGATTAAGAGAAACTATGAGAGGGGAAGATAGTATAGCTAGACTTGGAGGCGATGAGTTCACTGTAATACTTGAAGAGTTGACAAAAGTAGAAGATAGCTCTTTTATAGCAAATAAAATCTTAAAAAGTTTGTTTCAACCCATAGAAATAAATGGTAATAAGCTTTATATCTCTAGTAGTATAGGGATAAGTATTTATCCTGATGATGGCATATCAATGCAAAATTTAGTAAAATATGCAGACTCTGCAATGTATAAAGCTAAGGATGAGGGAAGAAATAACTTTCAATTTTATACAACTAAGATGACAAAAGATGCTAATGAACGGGTCGTGATGGAGAGTGAACTTAGAGAGTCTCTCAAAAATGAGGACTTTGTTGTTTACTACCAAGCACAAGTGGATGGTAATGACAATAGCCTTGTTGGTATGGAAGCACTCGTGCGTTGGAATCATCCAAAAAATGGCCTTACAGCTCCTGGTAACTTTATACCTCTTGCTGAGTCAACAGGGCTGATAGTGACACTAGATAGATATGTTATGAGAACTGCTATGGGTCAGATAACTCGTTGGTATAACGAGGGCTTACATCCAGGTGTCTTAGCCATGAACCTTTCTATAAAACAGTTACAGCAAAAAGACTTTATAAGTGTGTTAAAGAGTCTTTTAAAAGAGACAGGATGTAAAACAGAGTGGATAGAGCTAGAAGTGACTGAAAGTCAAATTATGGTGAAGCCAGAAGAGACTATAGCGATACTTAATCAAATAAGTAGCCTTGGAATTCGTTTAGCTATTGATGATTTTGGGACAGGTTACTCTTCCCTTTCATATCTAAAAAAACTTCCTATTGATAAGCTAAAAATTGATAGAGAGTTCATAAAAGATCTTCCAAATGATGAAGATGATGTTGGAATTACAAAAGCTGTTATTGCACTTGCTAAAAGTCTAAACTTGAGTATAATTGCTGAGGGTGTAGAGACAGATAAACAAAAAGAGTTTTTAGTACAAAACAGCTGTCCCAATATACAAGGGTACCTTTACTCTCGACCACTTCAGTCAGATGAGTTTCAAAGCAAGTTTTTATAAGTAAAGTCTGTATAGTTGTATAGAAGAGAGAGATGCACCTAAAGAGAAGGTGCATGGAATAAGATTTAGATACCGTCTATACGAAGAACTTTTGTCTTTCCTACCATTAAATCAACAGTCATTAAAATTCTTTTAAATACAGACTCTTGTCTATACTCTAAGTTGTGCTTTTTACAGATATCTTTTACTATGGGTTGCATCTTTTGGTAGAAAGAGTGTGGCATATCTGGGAAAAGATGGTGCTCAATTTGGTAGTTTAAAAAACCATGTGCAAAGTCAATAAGGTCAGTTCCAGTGTTATAGTTTACACTTCCCATAATTTGGCGAAGGTAGTACTCACCTTGGTTCTTATGCGGTGTAGAAAACTGGTAAATATCTTCTGCTGAGTGATTTGGCACGATGACTAAGAATGACCAAGCATTCGCAACAACTTCAGCTATAAGCATAAATATTAAGGCATTAAAAAAGGCACTTGTTCCAAGTGGTAAGAAAAGAGCAGGTAGTAGTAAAAATTTAAATGCTGCATACGGAAGTACATAACCTCTCCATAGCTCTAAACCATTTTTTGTAAAAGGGCTGATCTCATAGTCAAGTGTAGGCTCCTCTTTTCTTCTAATACGTTCTTTATTCTCTAAAATTCTTAATGTATTTGGTGCATAATATGCAAGTTTCCAAATACCAGAAAAAATGTACACTGTTAGTTTTTTTAGGAACATTGGTATCTTCATCTCATGCAACCAAATAAGATTTTTCTCAACATTATCCGGATCATCATCTTCACCTAAGTGGTAGTGGTGCATAATGTTATGCTCATAAGCCCATGCATCAGGTTTTATCCAGTCAAACCAGTCGATCCAACGACGATTTCCAACGGCATAGCCTTTTTTGGTATACCTGTGTGGAATATTTGGTACCTTGTCATAAGCACCATGTAAAATAGGGTGGGTTACATTTGCCCAACGAGCAACATTACCTACCCCCATAAGAATAGTACCAACAAGGCCACCTAGCCAAAATGCAGGTGAGTTTATACCACTAGTTGCTTCAAAGTAAACAACTAAGGCTATAAGAAAAAAACCACCAAAAGTAGCAGTTCTTCCCCATCTTTCTAGCTTTAACAAGTGATCAAAATCTTCTTGTGTCCTTTCACCAATCGTTATTTTAATAGCATCAATATCGTGCTGTAACTCTTCTTGGTTAACATCTCTATAGTCGGCATATTTATGTGACATGAATTCTCCATAATTTTAATTGTTTCTGATTTGTCTTATTATATGTAAAAAAGCTTAAAATATTAAGTTAATGTTCAAACAATGCATTAAAAGTAAGAGTAGAGTAACCATAAGTTAATACAATATAAATATCAATTTAGATAAAATAGCAATAATTATAAAAATATGGAGAATTTATGGACGCTGCCAAGTATATTTGGATGAACGGAAAATTTGTTAATTGGGATGATGCAAAAGTGCATGTGCTTTCACACACAATTCATTATGGAAATGGTGTGATTGAAGGAACAAAAGCATATAAAACTGCAAAAGGTTATGCAATCTTTCGTCTGAATGATCATACGGCTAGACTCAAAGAGTCTGCTAAAATGACACTTATTGATATTCCATACTCTATAGAAGAGATGAATGAAGCACAAATCCAACTCATAAGAAAAAATGAGTTTACAGGGGATAATATTTATATTCGTCCTTTCGCATTTTTAGGCTATGGTGTTATGGGTGTTTACCATAAAGATGCTCCTGTTGAGACGGTGATGTCTGCTTGGGAGTGGGGTGCTTACCTCGGAGAAGATGGTCTTAAAAATGGAATTAAACTTAAAATTGCTTCTATGACACGTGCTGCAAATACATCAAGTATGGGAAAAGCAAAAGCATCTGCTAACTATTTAAACTCTCAAATGGCTAAATTTGAAGCTATTGACTGTGGATATGATGAAGCACTTCTTTTAGATGATCAAGGATATGTTGCTGAAGCATCAGGTGCTTGTTTCTTTATGGTAAAAGATGGAGAGTTAATTACACCTCCAAATGACAACTCTTTAGCTTCTATAACTCAAAAAATGGTAATAGAATTGGCTGGGGATATGGGTATAAAAGTATCTCGTCGTCGTATTACTCGTGAAGAAGTGTATGTTGCCGATGAAGCATTTTTAACAGGAACAGCAGCAGAGATAACACCAGTTGCACTTGTAGATGCAAGAGAAATAGGTTCTGGAAGCCGTGGTGAAATGACTGAAAAAATTCAATCAGCTTACTTTGACATCGTATTTGGTAGAAATGCTAAGTATGAGCACTATCTAACTTATATAGATTAAACTAAAATTCGGATGTGCTGCTTTAGCTGCACCTTTGAGTTAATAAAACTTAGGGTGAGGCTAAAGCCACACATCCAAAAAAACTAGGAAAACAAATGAAGGACAACTTACTTATGGCATCAGATATGAATGATTATTTCAACAAAAAAAAGAGTGAAGGTGGAGGACAAAAGAAGTCTACAGGTGGTACAGGCGGCAATGGTGGTGGTCCAAGAGGACCTCAATTACCACAAATGCCAGACTTAGGTGGTAAAGCTGGAATAATTTACTTCCTTATTGCAGTTGTTGTTATGCTAGTTTTAGCAAAACCTTTTACAATTATTGAAGAGGGACAACGCGGTATTTTAAGTACAAATGGTAAGTACCAAGACCAAGCATTACTTCCAGGTCTTCACTTTATTATTCCTGTGATTCAAAAAGTATATACTGTAGATACTAAAGTTCGTATTATTAACTATGCAAACCGTATAGAGTCTAGTTCTAACACATCTGGAATCGTTAGTAAACCAGCGATTACAGTACTTGATAAACGTTCACTTCCAGTTGGAATTGAGCTTACTGTTCAGTATAGACTAAACTCACAGTTCGCAGCTCAGACTATCTCTAACTGGGGATTTTCTTGGGAAGATAAAATCATTAATCCTGTTGTTCGTGATGTTGTTCGTAATGTAATTGGTAAGTATGATGCAGAAGCTCTTACTCAAATGAGAAATAACTTAGGTACAGAGATAGAAGCTGGAATCCGTGAGAGTGTAAACAATCTTAAAAATGCTCCTGCTATTTTACAGTCAGTACAACTTCGTGATATTGTTTTACCTACAAAAGTTAAAGAGCAAATTGAAGCTGTTCAGATTGCTAAACAAGCAGTTCAAAAAGCAGAACAAGATGTACAACGTGTAAAACAAGAAGCTCTTAAACGTGCTGCTGAAGCACAAGGTGTAGCGCAGCAAGCTCGTATTGAAGCGAAAGGTAAAGCAGATGCGATTACTATTCAAGCAGATGCAAAAGCAAAAGCAAACCTTTTAATTGCTAAATCTTTAACTACTAAACTTTTACAGTTAGAGCAGATTAAAACGCAGGCTAAGTTTAACGATGCACTTCGTGTAAACCGTGATGCTAAGATCTTTTTAACACCTGGTGGATCAACTCCAAATATATGGGTAGATACGAAAGAGACTAGAAAAAGAACTACGGCTAACTAGAAATGGATGAAGCTTTAAATAGAGTTGATTGGGAGAAGAGTGAACTTCTTCCTGTTATTGTTCAAGATGTGGAGAATGGCGAAGTGCTTATGATGGCCTATATGAATAGAGAGGCTCTCTCTCTTTCTTTAGAGACAAAAGTTGCACACTACTTCTCTCGCTCTAAACAACGTATCTGGAAGAAGGGTGAGAGTAGTGGTCATACCCAAGCTATACACTCCTTTTCGTTAGATTGTGATAATGATACCCTTCTTATAAAAGTAACGCAAGAGGGTGTAGCTTGTCATACCGGTCGACGTTCTTGCTTTTTTACAGAACTAGAGTCTGGTGAGAGTAACTCGGAAGTTGTAGTAGACACTACTGCGGCTTATGGTGTAATAGATACACTTTATCACACTATCCAAGAGCGTAAAAATGCTGACCCAGAGACATCATGGACAGCAAAACTTCTCTCTAAGGGCGATAACACTATACTTAAAAAAGTAGTAGAAGAAGCAGGTGAGTACTGTTTTGCACATAAAGATAATGATGAAAAAGAAATGGTCTATGAAGCGGCTGACCTAACATACCATATGTTAGTGGCACTCGCTTCTAAAAACATATCTCCAGATCGTATTAAACAAGAGCTCGCCCGACGTTTCAACATGAGTGGAATAGCTGAAAAAAACTCTAGAACGAAGTAACAGAGTAAAAAATGAAGGGGAAAATTACAGCATTCATACAGGACTTAATCACTTATGATTACATTCTTTTTGGTGGTGTTTTTCTTCTTTTTATAATCTTCATTATCATAGGTATACTTCTTCGAAAAAAACTCGCTTTAGCACTTTTCTTTATACTTTTTGCATTTACTACACTTCTTGTCGGTCCGACTCTGGGCTATAGTAAACTCCATGAGTATCTTTTTAAGAATAAAACAGAGCTTATAAGTCAAAAACGGCTACAGTTTAGTGAAGCAGTTGTAGTTATTGGAAAAATTACAAATGAGTCTAAAAAGCATTTTAGCTCTTGTAAAATAACTGCTAGTGTGTATGCTGTCACCTCAAATAAATATAAAAATTATCTTAAAAAACTAAAACCTTTTAAAAAAATGTCGATTATTGAACAAGATATATCTGTGTCACAAACTCGAGAGTTTAAAATAATTGTCGAGCCTTTTAGATACAGTAGAGATTATAATATTTCGCTTGGAGCAGATTGTAAATGACAGATTTAAACTATGTACACTTTATAACTTTTGGAGTTATTTTTCTCATTTTTATAGGTGGTGTTGTTGGTGCTCTTAAACAAGAAGAGACAAAAATAAAAATTGGTATGTTTATTACAACTACTATTATTAGTGTTTTTTTAGCAGGGTTTTCCGTTCTTGTTGTAGATAAGTACACCAAAGAGGTGAAGCTCTATAAGATGAAAAACAAACGCCTCCTAAGTACTGAACAGATTATATATACTGGAGTTGTTAAAAATGAGGGTAATCACAAAATAGGTAAAGTAACTTTTGAGATAAAACTAGTAAACAAAGGACATGCTACAGGAAATGTTAAAGGTGGCAGTTTTTATAAGAGTAGTGGTTTTATGGACTTTTTTACAGGGGGCTACAACTTAAACTTTAAACCTCAGTCTATAACAAAAGAGTTTGTAGTTGCAAGAAACCTTAGACCTGGTGAAGCAAAATCTTTTAGAGTTTACTTTCGCTATCCACCATACTTTAGAAGTACAGCACAGTTTGCAAAGGTCTGGGGACACTAAACCTTTAGTGTTTAGTACTTAAGACCTATCTTTTTAAGAGCTTTATTTATGTTCTTAATCTGAGTATTTTTATTTCTACACCATTGTGGTGCCAAAAGAGAGTCATCATCTAAACCTGCTGTAATGCGCTGTACTGTTACATGCTCTGGTTTCATTATGAGTGATTGTGCAAGAACTTCTAAGTACTCTTCTTCACTAATCGGTGTAAATTCTCCACGAGTGAATTCATTTGCTAATGCAGTGCGTTTAACTACATAAAGAGGATGATACTTCACAGAATCAATACCCCAAGAATAAGCACACTTAGAAGTTTGAAGCATCATTTCCTGTGTCTCACCTGCTAAACCAAAGATAAGGTGTCCACAGACATTTATACCCGCTTTTTTGGACTTAATTATCCACTCTTTTACATTTGCACTATCATGACCACGATTTATCTTCTCAAGTGTTTCATCATAAACAGATTGAATACCAAACTCCAACCATATTTCAGACTCTTTAGCAAGCTCGGCTAAGTAATCTAATGTTTCATCCGTAATGCTATCAGAACGAGTTCCAATACTAAGGCCTACTACATTTTTAAATGAAAGGGCTTTCTCATAAAGAGCTTTAAGCGTCTCAAACGGAGCATAAGTATTTGTAAAAGATTGAAAATATACTAAGAATTTTTCAGCTCCATACTCTCTTGCTTGACGAGCAGAGATAGCAGCGAACTGTTGTTCAAGTTGTAGAAGTTGTTTATCAAGAAAAGGATTTTCAGTTGAATCAAGGTTTAGGTGAAAACCTTTAAGTTCTTGGACTGCATCAGTACTCGCTGAAAAAGAGTCGTTTTCACAAAATGTACAACCACCTTTAGCTACTGTTCCATCTATATTTGGGCAAGTAAAACCAGAGATGTTTATACCAACTTTATAAACCTTACATCCAAACTTACCTTTTAAGTAGCCACCGTATGTGTATATTTGCTTCATTAAACTGTGTATTTACTTAAACGATATACTTGCCGGTAAAACAAGCCGTACAGTATGCATCTTTGTCTAAATCTGCATTTACACTTCTAAGGAGTGCTGCTTCATTTAAGTAAGCTAAAGAGTCTGCTTCTATGTAGTCACAGATCTCTTGCGTGCTCATATTAGCTGCTATTAGTTTGTCTTTACTTGGAGTGTCTACACCATAAAAACATGGATCCGTTGTAGGAGGAGAAGATACTCTCATATGAACTTCACTAGCTCCTGCCTCTTTTAACATTCTAATAATACGACGAGAAGTTGTGCCACGAACTATAGAGTCATCAACTACTATAACTTTTTTGCCTTTAATGATATCTGTCATAGGAGAGAGTTTCATTTTTACTTTAAGATCTCTCATCTCTTGTGTTGGCTCAATGAAAGTACGACCAATGTAGTGGTTACGCATAATACCCATTTCATAAGGAATACCACTCTCTTGGGAATAACCAATAGCTGAAGGGACACCACCATCTGGAACTGGTATAACTATATCTGCTTCTATTGGTTCCATCTTGGCAAGTTCACGACCCATATTTTTACGAGTTTGGTATACAGACTGACCAAATACCTGTGAATCTGGACGGGCAAAATATACATACTCAAAGATACAATGTTTAGGAGTTGGTTCAAAAACTTTAATACTTAGTGGTGCCTTGTCTTTTTCAAATACAAGTAGTTCACCAGGCGCAACATCACGAACAAAAGTAGCACCAACAAGGTCAAATGCACAAGTCTCACTCGCAACAATATAACCACCGTTTGGTAAGCGTCCAAGACTTAAAGGGCGAAAACCGTGACGATCACGCATAGCAAACATTTTTGTGCGGCTTAAAAATACAAGAGAAAAAGCACCCTCTATTTTTTGAACAGCATCTATGATTCTATCTATAAGTTTATCTTTTGAACTTTTAGCGATTAAGTGAATAAGATTTTCAGTATCCATAAATGTCTGAAAAATTGCACCTTTTTTAATAAGTGCATTTCTAACTTCTTCTGCATTAGTTAAGTTACCATTGTGAACAATAGCCATTTCACCAAGGTCATAACGAGCAAACACTGGTTGTGCATCTAAAATAGAATCATTACCAGCAGTTGAGTAGCGTGTGTGTCCAACAGCAGATGAACCACTGAGTGTTTCTAGCTTCTCTTCGTTAAAAACTCGCATAACAAGACCACGGTCTTTAATAGTATGGAGCTTTT
>Ga0256826_1001136_pt1 | contig 16473 bp, 12 predicted proteins | sample CV79metaG_FD_185975 | JGI IMG/M metagenome (GOLD analysis project Ga0256826, IMG submission 185975) | Hydrothermal vent microbial communities from East Pacific Rise, Pacific Ocean - CV79 | ecosystem: Environmental > Aquatic > Marine > Hydrothermal vents | place: Pacific Ocean: East Pacific Rise...
TTTGCTCAATGAGTTGATTTAACTCTTCTAGGGTTACTATTGACATTTAATGTTGTCCTGTATAATATAATTTATATATTATACAGGCTTTTACTTTAGAGTTAAAACTTTTTACTCTTCATTTTTCTCTTCATGATGAATAGGTTTCATCGCAGGGAAGAGGAGAACATCACGTATAGAGTGTTCATTTGTTAAAAGCATTACAAGTCTATCTATCCCTATACCTTGTCCAGCAGTTGGTGCCATACCATAACTTAAAGCATCGATAAAATCTTCATCCATCTCGTGAGCTTCATCATCACCAGCATTTTTTGCATCTACTTGACCTTTAAATCTTTCATATTGGTCTACTGGGTCATTTAACTCACTAAAAGCATTTGCGATTTCACGACCAGCTATAAATAACTCAAAACGCTCTGTAATAGCTGGATTTTCATCATTTCTACGTGCTAATGGAGATATTTCAACTGGATATTCAGTTATAAAAGTAGGGTCTATTAGTTTTTCTTCAACAAACTCATCAAAAAGTTCTCCTTGAAGTTGTCCTAAATTCATACCTGGTTTTACTGTAATATTTTGAGATTTTAGATAAGCGATGATAGAGTCTATATCGTTACAAGCTTCAGCTGGAACACCACCAATAGTTGTAAGTGATTCTACTAGAGGAATCTCTCTAAAATTATCAAAATTTATCTCCATATCGGCATAAGGAAGATATGTTGGAAGGTTTAAATGTTCAAAAAGGTATTGAAAATACTCTTTAGTAATCTCTATTAAATCTTTATATGTTTTATAAGCCCAATAAAATTCGATAGAAGTAAATTCAGGATTATGTGTAGCATCCATCCCCTCATTTCTAAAGTTACGGTTAATCTCAAATACTGCTTCAAACCCACCAACGATAAGACGTTTTAGATAAAGCTCAGGAGCAATTCTTAGGTATCTATCTATGCCAAGAGCATTATGATGTGTTACAAAAGGTTTAGCATTTGCTCCACCTGCGATAGGATGCATCATAGGAGTTTCAACCTCTAAGAAACCTTTATCTTCAAAAAATCTTCTTGTTAATGAGATAACTTTAGAACGTATTTGAAATGTTTTTCGAACTTCACTATTCATAATAAGGTCAAGGTAACGTTGTCTATATCTTATCTCTTTATCTGTAATACCGTGAAATTTTTCTGGTAATGGAGCGATAGCTTTTGTTAAAAGTTTGAGATTATCTGCATGAAGAGATAGTTCACCTTTACCTGTTACAAATGGATAACCAGCAACTTCTATAATATCACCAACTTCAATATTTTTTTTGAAAATATTGTTATAAAATCCCTCTGCTAAGTTATCTCTTGCCACATAGATTTGAAGCATACCACTCTCATCTTCCACTTTGACGAAACTAGCTTTACCCATAATTCGTAAAAATTTAATACGACCACTTATAATATAGTGACGTTTCTCGTCACGTTTATCCTCTTTATGTTCTACATCAGAATTTACATTTAAAAATTTCTCAATAGTTGCATTTCTTTTTGAATCATTAGAATATGGGTTGATACCCTCTTTTCTTAATGTTTCTGCTTTTTCGATTCTTTGTTGAATAAATTTATTTTCAAAAGCCAATAGTTTTCCTTTTTATAGTTTAATTTTGACACTTTTTGCAGATGCCATATATCTGCATAGAGTGGTCACTCATCTGAAAACCAAGTTCATTAGTTATCAGATGTTGTCTTGCTTCAATCTCTTCATCGACAAACTCAGTAATAGTTCCACATAGAGTGCATATAAGATGGTCATGATGCTCTTTTGCTCCGAGTTCATATTTTTTACCTTGTGCTCCAAAAGAGATAGAAGTTACCATTTGAGCCTCTTCTAAAAGAGATAGTGTTCTGTAAACAGTAGCAATTCCAATCTTAATATCTGAATAGCTCTCTTGTAAGATATTATGAAGCGATTCAGGTGTTAAATGAGCATCTGAATTGTATAAAGTTTCTAAAATAAGTTCTCTTTGAATAGTAAATCTTAAACCGTTATCTTTTAATATCTTTTTAAAGTCAAGAAGTAACTGTTTATATTTAATTGTTCTATAATTAAAGTCGGTTGTTATTTGAGACATCTTAGTTTGAAGCACCATCTACTAAATCTTTTTTAACTTTCTCAACCATATCTTTTGCTGATTGATTAAGAGTTGTTTCCAATTTATTTTGTGCTTGTGTTACCTGTTTATTGATAGAGATATTTATATCATTACCCATCTCAACAGGGTCTATTTTCATAATATAAGCACCAGTTTCTGTTAAAATAGGGAAAAGAATACTATTTTTAACTAAAGGTTGAATAGATGTTTTTAAAGCTTGAATGTTATATGCTGCATGAGCAATAACAGCTGTGATAAGAAAAAATTTACTTGCACCTAAAACAAAACCAAAAAGTTTATCTATTGGGCCTAAGCCACTAATATTACTTAATTTTTTAAATATAGTTCCGAGGATAATCATTAAAATCCAAAATAAAGTTAATGTTGCTAAAAAACCACTAAAGCTAATCGCGCCACTGCTTTCAAAATGAAAAATATTATCATTAAGATATTGACCTGCTATATCACCAAACCTTGAAGCGATAAAGATACCACCGATGATACCAATAAGTCCGAAAACCTCTTTAAAAAATCCGTTAATTACACCTTTTAAACCAAGAATAAGGATTATTAATCCCACTACTACATCAAAATAATTGAGTTCCATCTATTTTATATCTCCGAATATGTTTTGTTTTTACCACTACTTTTTGCTTTATGTAGTGCTTTATCTGCTCTTGCTATAAGAGAGTCATGAGTATCTTTTTCATTATATTTTGTTATACCGATACTTACTGTTAGTTTAATTGTTTTACCTTTATAAATAAGTTTAGCAGTTTTAATTGTTTCTAAAAGACGATTTACAATTATTTTACATTTAGCTTCATCAATTCTGTTAAGTATAATAACAAAATCTTCTCCACCATATCTAAAGAGCTTATCACCCTCTCGAAAAACTTTTTTTAAGATATTTGCAATATAAATTAAAATTCTATCACCAGCAAGATGCCCATGAATATCATTTATTTCTTGAAAATCATTAATATTGAAGATTAAAAAATGGAGTTCATATTTTATCTTATTCGTACATATTTTATCTAAATAGGATAACAATGCACGTCTGTTAAGTACTTTAGTTAATTCATCAATATTTGAAGATTTGGCTAAAATTTTAACTTGTTGAGAAAGTTCAGAGATAATTTTATTTGCTTTGAGTATCTCTTCACTCATAAGACGATGAATATCATTAGATTTTTTAGCAGTAGTTTCAATATCTACAACTTTTGATTGACACTCTTCAACAATTTTTTTATGTTCCATCGTTAATTTTTTAAAGGCTTCATTCGTATTTTCATAGGAAAGTAAACTGTTCGTTGTAACCTTTTTATAACGCTCTTCAGATACTAATGCATCCTCATTTTTTAAAGCAGAATCTATATTGTTATCTTGCATGAGTATCTCCCAACAATAAGCATTGTCAATATTATACTTAATAAAAGCATAAAAAAACTTTTAATCAGAGTGTTTTTATCTCTTTTCTGATAACATTCCAAAAAAAATATTAAATAAGGTTTTGATTATGAGCATTTGGAGTCCATCAAGTTGGAGAGAAAAGCCGATTTTACAACAACCAACATACCCAAACCAAGATAACCTAAACAGAGTTTTATCTGAATTGAAAAACTATCCACCTTTAGTGTTTGCTGGTGAAGCACGTTCTTTAAAAAGTCAGTTAGCAGATGTTGCCAATGGAAAAGCTTTTTTACTTCAAGGTGGTGATTGTGCTGAAAGTTTCAGTGAATTTCATGCTGATAATATTAGAGATACATTTAAAGCACTTATGCAGATGGCTGTTGTTATGACTTATGCAGGCGGGGTTCCTGTCGTTAAAGTTGGTCGTATGGCAGGACAATTTGCAAAACCTCGTTCATCAAATGATGAAACATTAGATGGTATAACACTTGATTCTTACCGTGGAGATATTATCAACGGTATAGAGTTTACAAAAGATGCACGTGTACCAGACCCTGAACGTATGATACGAGCATATAATCAAGCATCTGCCACTCAAAATTTACTACGTGCTTTTGCATCTGGTGGTTTAGCAAATCTTCATCAAGTTCATAAATGGACACAAGATTTTGCTCATCAAAGTGATGTTACAAAAAAATATGAAGCATTAGCAGATGAGATAGGAAAATCTTTAGAGTTTATGGAAGCATGTGGAGTTACATCTAAGGCATATAGAACATTAAGAGAAACAGACTTTTATACATCTCACGAAGCTCTTTTACTTCCTTATGAAGAGGCTTTTACTAGAAAAGATTCTATAACTAACGAATGGTATGATACATCAGCTCATATGTTATGGATAGGTGATAGAACTCGTCAATTAGATGGTGCACACGTTGAATATCTTAAAGGTGTAAATAATCCAATAGGTATTAAAGCTGGTCCATCTATGAAACCAGAAGATTTGATAAATTTAGCAACAACATTAAATCCAGAGAATGAAGCAGGGCGATTAAATGTAATAGTTAGAATGGGCGCTGGTAAAGTAGGTGATGGACTTCCTAGCCTTATTCGTGCTGTTGAAAAAGAGGGTTTAAATATAGTTTGGTCTTGTGACCCTATGCATGGAAATACTATCAAATCATCAAACAACTATAAAACACGTCCAGTAGATGCTATTTTGAGTGAAATGAAAGAGTTTTTTCAGGTACATAAAGCGGAAGGAACTTATGCTGGTGGTGTTCATTTAGAGATGACAGGAAAAAATGTAACTGAGTGTATTGGTGGTTCATTTACTGTAACAGAAGAGGATTTAAGTTCTCGTTATCATACACATTGTGACCCTCGTTTAAATGCTGACCAAGCTTTAGAATTAGCATTTTTAATCGCAGATTCACTTAAAGAAGCGCAAAATTAAAAGAAGTTTTACATGGATTTAACAACAATTAAGTTAAAATCACATAATTCAAAGTTCAGGGAATAGATATGGCACTGTTTGGTTCAAACGAAGAAGATAAAAATTCTGTTCAAAAAGTAAGACCTACTATTTGTAAAACACAGAATGTTGCACGGGAGTTACTTCAGATAGCACATTCTCACAGGGTTAAAGTAGAAGATTTAGATTTTAATCTTTTAGAAACAAAAACATATACAAGGTTATCTGATAATAACATTCAAGATATGGAATGGAGAGAGATGTCTCAGCAAGATTTGTATGAGATGGATGATGCAACAGCTCTTTTAAATCCTAGTTTTGAGATAAAACAGGAACATGAAGTAGAGATTTTTTTAAAAAAGGTAGATGAAGACCCTTATAAAAATCTAAAATTAGCTGTTGGTGCGAATGCTACGAAATGTAAAGTTTATTTAACTATTTCTGCTGGTTCGGAGATGGATTATACACCAGATTTCGAAAGAGAATTTCTTATCTTAATCAATAAACGTAAAATTCGTTCAGGTATTTTAATCAATGTTTTTGATGAGATGGTGGGTGAGGTCGTATCTAAAGTATCTGCATTTGTCAGAGTTTCTCAACATGCTGTTTATGCAAAAAAAGAGACACTTCTTATAGCTGAAAGTTATGAACCAAAATTAACAATAAATGATGCTTTAATTCTTCATTATGAAAATAAAAAAGATGTTGTTGATGAAAATCAAAAGGTAGATTACTCTTCTCGTGGATTTATTAAAAATGTTAAAAAAGATGAACTTTTAATAGAGTACAGAAAAGGAAAACTTGGGAAAGCTGGACGTAGTTGTCGAGGTATATTTATTAAACCAAAAGAGCCTGTTATTAAAAATCAACCAACATTTAAGATTGATGAAACGATTAAAGAGGTTGAAACTTATGATAATATTCAATATATTGCTGTTATTAATGGTTATATCGCTTTTGAAGATAACCAATATGGAATTAGAAATGATGTTGATTTAGACCAAATCAGTTTTAAAACAACAGGTTCAATATCAACAGGTTTAGATTCTGAAGTTTCTGTTAGTGTAAAAGAGGAAGATGCTGAAAAAGATGCTATTGGTACAGGAATGGTTGTTGAAGTAAGTGAAATAAATATAGATGGAAGTGTAGGGCCAAATGCAAAAGTATTTGCATTAAGAGCTACAATCGCTGGACAAACTCATAAAACCTCAAAAGTAAGAGCAGATAACTTAAATATAAATATTCACCGTGGAAATGCCTATGGAAAAAAAGTACATATTACAAGACTTGAACATGGTAATATTGATTGTAATCATGTTGAAATAGGTCAAGCGATAGGTGGAACAGTACGAGCTAATACTATTAAAATTGATTTATGTGCCTCTCATGTAAGAGCAACAGCTTCACATCTAATTGAGATTAAGAAATTACAAGGAAGTGAAAATTTCTTTACGATAGACCCTCTTTTAAAAAAATCAGCACGTCAAAGTTTATTGGATAATGATGATGAAACTAAAGGTTTGGAAAGAGAGATAAGAGAGATAACAGATGAAGTTAATAGATATACTAAATTAATAGAAGATGGAAAAAGCTCTTTTAATGATATAAAGAAAAGATTGTTACATTACAAAAAGAACAAGATTAAAATGCCAGATAGTTTTGTTAAAAAATATAAGCAATTTCAAAAAACACAACAGCATTTAGAGGTGTTAAGAAAAGAACAAGCTGAAAAAACAAAAGAGTATTCTTTATTAAGCTCAAGAAGAGGTACTTTCCAAGAGGATATTCTCAAAGCAAGAATTATCAACAGAAGTCGTTGGGTTGGTCATAATGAATTAAAATTTAAGTTAGTTGACCCACCTATTGATATAGTTTATTATCCTACTGATGGCTCTTATGATAAAGTTTTTGGTTTAGTTCAAGGTATTGATGGGAACTATCAAGTAAAAGTGATGGATGAGGAATGATAGTAGGATTAGAGGGAGTTGTAGAGTATAAAGAACCATCTTATGTGCATATTAATGTCAATGGGGTTATCTATGAAGTGTTTATCTCTCTTCAAACTTTTTCTGGATTAGAAAATAAAAATGTAAAACTTGTAACCGTAGAGATAGTTCGTGAAGATGCACAACTACTATATGGTTTTTTAGATATGAGTGAAAAAAAATTATTTCAAAGACTTATTAAAATAAGTGGAGTAGGTCCAAAAGTTGCAATGGCAATATGTTCAACATATACACCAATACAGTTTGGAACAATTATAAATGAAAAAGATATAAATGGAATTAAAAAAGTTCCAGGTATTGGGCCAAAGAGTGCAGGGCGAATTATTGTTGAATTAAATGGTTTTGATACAGACCTATTGGTAACAACATCTCCTAAAAGTAAAGCTTTTAGTGAAGCCACTGAAGCATTAGAATCTTTAGGATTTAAAAAAGATAAAATATCTAAAGCATTAACATCTTGTAGTGGAGAAGATACAGCAACTTTAGTGAAACAAGCACTAAAGGCACTGCAAACAGTTTAAATTTTCAATCCAATTAATGTAATATCATCATTCGTTTCATAGTTATCTTGATATTGAGCTAATGTATATAGAAATACCTCTTGTTGGTCAGCCATCGTTTCTTCATGATACTCTTCAATAATATTTTTAAATCTTTTTTTACCAAAAGGAAATCCTTTATTTCCACCATTTTGGTCTAAATAGCCATCTGTTGTAAGATAAAATTGCATTCCATCTTCTACTTCTATTGTATGTTCTTTGTATTGGTATTCTCTATCACATTTCTTATATCCAACAGAGTATCTATCTCCTTTTACAATGTTGAGTTGATTATCTTTGATATAAAAGAGAGGAGTTTCAGCACCTGCAAATTTTAAAATTTTCTCTTTTTTATTATAATATATAATTCCACCATCAAATCCAGCATTAGAGATACTATCTTTATTTTCCTGTTTGAGAAGATGTTTCATACTTCCATTGAAGATACTAAGAATTTTTGCAGGACTTACTGTTTCATGACTCATTTTAATTTGTGAAACTATTTGTCGCTCAATAGCTTTTACAAGCATCGTTACAAAAGCACCAGGAACACCATGTCCTGTACAATCTATAACCATAAGTAAACATTCATCTTCAGAACGTAAGCCTTCAAAAAGATATATATCGCCTCCTACTGTATCTTTAGGATGCCAGATAGCAAAATAATCTTGAAAATATTTTCTAAACGAGTTGTTATCTGGGATTAAAGCACCTTGAATAAGAGAAGCATACTCGATGGAATCTCTTGTATGTTTATGCATCTCTTCTATCTCATCTTTTTGGATTTCAATAGCTTGCGTTCGCTCTTTAATTTTTAGTTCAAGATTTTTTGTTAAATCTTCTACCTCTTTTTGGAAACTTATATTATGTCTTATGGCACTGTAAGATTTGATATTTCCATCTTTATCAAATTCAGGGAATATAGTAGCATTTACCCAATAAGAATCTCCATCTTTTTTAAGATTTTTGACATCTCCTTTCCAAGTTTTACCAGATTGAATAGTTTTCCATAAATCGGCAAAAGCTTCCTTAGGAACATCGGGATGACGAACGATATTGTGAGGTTTTCCTATAAGCTCCTCTTGTGTATATTGAGAAATATCACAAAAAGCTTTACTAACATATGTTATTCGACCTTTTAAATCTGTCTTACTTGCGATAACATTTTCATCAAATTGTTGAATTATCTCTTTTAAATCTTTTGTTTTTTTATCGATAGTTTCTTCTAGTTGATTTGTATATATCTTTAACTTTTCATCTTGCTCTTTAATTGTAGAAATCATACTATTAAAACCATCAAATAAGATTTTAAACTCATCATTATTTTTTGCTTTTAAATTTATAATATAATTATGGTTGAGTGTAAAATCTTGCATCGCTTCAATTAACTCAAATATAGGAAAAATAAACATCTTCTTTATATATTTTGTGACTATATAGAGAGAGCTAAGTGATAAAATTAAAATGATTAAAATTAATTTAAGGATATTGTATTTTGCCTCTTTTAATTTTGTTTTATCAGAGATAACACATAAAGAACCAAGTTCACTCTCTTCATCAAATTGAATTTTTTCGCAAATGATAAGATGATTTTCTGTTTCTTGAGTGATGAGCTTATCGACTAGAGAGGTAAGATACTCTTTTGAGATATTCTTTTTATGATAATCGCTAAAGATTGTATCTTTATCCAAATATATTAAAGCACCATCTATATTTTTATTTAATTGTAATGTATTTAGTATATTTTTTGAATCTTCTACTAATTTAAAATCAACACTAGCAGCTAAATTTCTACTCATTATTTTAGTTGAAAGTTCCAGAGCTTTTATTGTATCTGTTTTTTTTGTTTGATATGCTGTATAAAGAATAAAGGAGATACTAGGAACAATAATTAGTATACTACTAATACCTATGGTAAAAAGAAGTTTTAGATTTATAGACCTAAAAGGATTTTTTTGTGTATTTTTATTCATAATTAAAACTCTATTGATAGATTTAGGTAGTAGTAAGCTCCACTATATCCAAAAGGGGAGTAGCGCGAGTAGGGTTTAATAGAATCATAACCATAATATTGAGTTGATAATCCATCCCATCTGTTTGGCATACTATTAAAAATATTATTACTACCTAGAGAGAGTATTATATCTTTTCTTGCTTTATAAGATATATCTACATCAGTAATAAGTTGTTTTTTAAACCAATATCTATGATTTTCTTTCACTTGTGCATAGTCACTAAAGGCATTGAGGTTCAGTGTATACGTTATCTTTTGAGTTGTATATTTTGATAAAAGTTTTATGTTATGTTTTGGCTGACCATTTTCTATTCTATCTATCTGCTCAAAAGAGTTCTCTTTTGTTATGTTGTTCAAGATTCTGTTTTTGTTATAGTTATACCAAAATGTGACATCTAAAGCGTTACTATTTTGAAAGATGAAATTTTTATTAAGTTTTATATCTATACCATATGTTCTTGTATCTACGGCATTGGTAAAACAGCTGATTTTTTCAACATTATATTTGAGTTGTTGCTCTTGAGTTAAAGTTTGTGGGTCTGAGAGAATAATTTTATCATTAACATCTGTTAAAAAATAATCTATTGTTATAGTAGTGCTACTGGTGAGTTTATACACTGTTCCTATTGTGAAGTGTTGTGATTTTTCAGCTTTTAATGCTTTTGCACCTAACTCTTGAGATATAGGGGCATAGGGTTGAAAAGTCCCACTTCTTACTCCACTAAAAGTTGCTATGTTTGAGTAGTTGGATTGAGCAAGCGAAGGTGCTCGAAAACCTGTACTAATAGATGTTCTTAGTAGAATATTTTTTAAAATTTTATAATCAGAGGCTAATTTCAGATTTGTAGTCGAACCAAAATCACTATAATTTTCATAGCGTATAGCACCCTCTAAAGAGAGACCTTCGTGAAATAGATAAGTAGTATCAAGATATAAAGCATAACTATATCTATCTTTATCTATATCACTTTCCTCACTATACCCTGGAAAACCTTGAGAGCCTCCATCTATATAAGATGCTTTATCTCCTGCTTCTATTTGATACGATTCATATCTATACTCTAAACCACCAGCAATTTTGAGTTGATTATAATCTTTTTTAAGGTCTAAGTTTGTTGTATTTTGAGCAAAAGAGAGAGAACCATTATAAAAAGAGGTTGGAGAGGATGCACCAAGGGAGTAGTTCATACTATTTGTAACATAATAGTTTATACGATTATATCCATAAACATTACTTAAATCCCAAAATATTTCATCTCCAAACTCACCATTTACTCCAAGAGTGAAAGCATAATCTAAAATTTTTGCATCTAAAAGAGGTAAAAATCCATCTGGATAGAGAAGAGATGTTTGTTCACTATGGTCTGAAGGTCGAAAAAAAGCACTTGCTTTTGAATCTCTATAATTTAAAGTTGCATTGGAATATATGAGGAGATTATTAAATTGTGCTATTTCTGTATTGAGTGTTGCTAAAAAATTCTGAGAATCTGGAATACCAACGTGTGTAGTCACACGAGGATTTTTTAATCTTTTATCTTCTCCTGCTCGATTTGTTGGTTTTTGAGATTTCATTTGTAAAGATAGATTGACAAATCCATCATAACGTAAAGGTATAGTTATAAAGCTATCGGCAACTACATTTTCACCATCTCCTTTTACTCGTTTTCCTGAATGAATAGCAAAAATATTTTTATTATTAGCGCCTTTGAGGATTATATTTATAACACCTGCAATAGCATCAGAACCATATTGTGCTGCTGCTCCATCACGAAGAATCTCAATTTTTTCAATAGAAGAGGGGATGATAGTATCCAAATCAACATTACTTGACCCACGACCTATTGTTCCATTTACATGTAGAAGTGCAGAGGTATGAACTCTTTTTCCATTGAGTAAAACTAAAATCTGGTCGGGAGCCATACCTCGGAGTGTAAATGTTCTTATATGGTCACTTCCATCAGCCACAGAGGTTTCAGGTGCATTAAATCCAGCTACAAAATATCTTAAAATATCTGTTAAAGAGGTAAGGTTAGAGGTTTGTATCTGTTGATGAGTAATCACATCAATAGGAGAACGTGATTCTAAAATATTTGTAGCGCCATTTCGTGAACCTATATCTGCTTTTAGTTCCGTTTCAGTAGAGAGTAAATCTTCTAAAGATTCATTAAAAATATCATCATCTGCTTGAACTGTTTGAGATATTATTAATAGTGTTGATAATGTGATTTTGTTTAATAGTTTATTCATTTGTAGAATCTCCTCTGAGTACATTTGCAATTCTTAAAAGTGATGATTTTATTTTAAAATGTTCTTGTTGTGTAACATCTAAATTGATTTTTAGTTTCACTCGTTGAGAGGCAAAATATATCTGCATCATCCCTCCCTTTTCAGCAAATCCCCGAATATCACTAACAGTAAAAATATTTTTACCCTCTATATATTGGAGTATTTTTGATAAATCTTTACTATTTAAGGAAGATATATAGAGTATATCTGTTTTCGTTAGTTTTTTAATATCATCTATATATTTAATTATTACAGGTTTATGTTTAATTTTTCTATTGTGATAAGTTGTATCAAAAATATTATTATCTCTATTTTTTAAAACAGTGATGATAAAGTTTTTGTGATGACTCTCTTGCCAAGTGATATATTTAGCAACCTTCCCTATAATTAAAATCTTTAAGGAACTCTCTGAATGCTGTGCATATATAGTAGTAAAAAATAGGGATAAAAATAAAATAGTTTTCAAAATTTGTAGTTCCTTAATTTAATAATCATCATCTATTTCAGACTCTTTCATTGGATGATTTGAATGTTTATATTGATACTCAGGATTATCTTTTTTATCATCTTTAATAAAAAATGGTTGTGCCTCATCCATACCACTACTACCACTGTTTTGATACATATACTGTTTTTTATAGGCATTTTCATCCTCAACAGTATCATCAACATAGTTTTCTTCATTTTGTATAGGGGTATTTTGGTGTTGATACATATATTGATGTTTATAAGATGATGTATCATCTTGAATAGTTTCTATTTTTTGAGTTATTGGTTCTTTTGTTATTTCAACATATTTTTTGATTGGTTCTTTTGTTATTTCAACATATTTTTTGATTGGTTCTTTTGTTATTTCAACATATCTTTTCATCGGCTCTTCAATTTTAGAGATAGGGTTGTGTTGAGAATCTTTATTTTGAGAATTTTCAAAAATATATTGATTTTTATAAAGTTCGTTAGGTGTTTTTTCCTCTTTAATCTCATCTATTACATTTTGATTAAAATATGCTTGTTGTTTATAAGGTTTTTCCTCTTTAATATTATCACTTTCATATTCATCCATTAAGTTATACTCTTTCTCTTTTTTATAGGGAGTAATTTTTTTAATAGGCTCTTCAATAGTAGGTAGTATTTTGTAATTATCAATAGGTGTATAATCATCATAAGAGTTTCTTTCTTCTCGAGTTTTTCTTATTGGCACTACTTTTTCTTTTTGTATCTCTTTTTTGACAGGTTTTTTAAGAAAATCAAAAAATCCGTGTTCTTTTTCTTTATTGTTTTGCTTTTTATGTTTTAAAGGTTCTATATCTTCTATTTCATCAAGAGAATAATCTTTAATATTATCAACATCAACATCAACATCATCGTAATTCTCTTCAATTTCATCATCTTTTTCTATCTTTTTAGGAGTAGAATGGTGTTTTATTTTTGCTGGAGATTTTTTAAGAAAATCAAAAAAACCAACATCTTTTTTCTTATGAATAGGCTCTTTCTTTTCAGGTTCTATATCTTCTATATCCTCCAAAGAATAATCTTCAATCTCATTTTCTATATTTTCAACATCGACATCAATATCATCATAACCTTCTACTTCTACATTATCTTCTTCATTTTCTTTAGTATCATCTGTAAACATATCAAAAAATTCATCTTCAGGTTTTTTAGCTTTATGTTGAATTTCTGTATGATTAGAAAATATATCTTTATTAGGTTCGATTAGTATCTTTTCTTGTTTTTTGATTTTATGATTGTAATAGGCATCTTTTTTTTTCTCTTTAGGATGAGAGAGAGGTTTCTCTTCTATGTATGTATAGTGAATTTTCTCTTTTGGTAAAGTCTCTTTTTCATCATCAAATATCTCTTTAAACCAATCCTCTTTTTTATGAGTATCTACATTAATAATAGTTTTTTGATGCCTTGGATAAGCTATTGTTTTTCTCTTTCTTCTCAGTTGTTTCTCTTTTTTTGGAGTAGATTCTGTTTCAATAGTTGCATAACATCGTTTACAATCTTTATAAAAATCATTGCTATATCTATTGTCTTTATTATAAATAAATTTTTCTTTAGATTTTAAGGCTATATTTTGTTTTTGAATAGTAGGAAGTTCTCTATATAAAGGAACTTTTTTAATCTTTAAAGTTCTTTTTGACTGAACTCTTTTTTGTGCAGTTTCATCAATAATTTGAACTTTACCATTTACAATAACAAGTCTTCTTTTTCGAACTCTTTTTTTAATCTTTATATTTTGCTCTTGTTTCATTTGCGACTGTAATACTCTTGAATTTATAGGTTGAGTATCTTGAGGTACATTTTTAGGGTATATAACCTCTGAAGGGATATAGTTACATCGACGTATATAAGCATCACTATACATCTCTTGAATATCTTTAAGATTTTTAAGTGCATAAGAGTATTTATTATAATTACCGACTCTTAAAACCATTTTTCCATTCCGTTTATCTATCCTTGCTACATCAAAATTGTTCAAGATACGAGTTACAGCAGGTTTGAGATTTTCAGGAGAGAAGTTATGAACAGCTGTCACTTGAATACAAAATTTTGAATTAGCAATTAAAGTATTGGAGAGAATAGGTAAAATTATAAAAATTGTCAATAGTTTCATAAAAACATTTTAACAAAAAGATACTTTAAATCTCTAACTCTTCATCATAAATAACAGCAGTTTGAGCTAATAAATCGTGTAACGCTCGTTTATCTTGACGAAATAACACTATAAAAAATCCGATTAAAAATGGTAATGTTGAAACTATATAACCAACTGAACGGGTAATTGCTTGAGTATTGTCTATATTTTTAAATGTTTTTGCATCTACTATTTTTATATGAACTAACCTTTTTCCTGGTGTTGTACCTCTAAATTTTTTCCAAAATATAATAGTGATAACTAAAACAGAGAGTTCAAAAATGAGTTCCCATTGTAAGGAGGTTGTTGGTTGTGTTTGAAGTGCTTTATCTGCATAACCATTTATTGCATATATCATATTTTGTTGATATTGTGCAAAATCAAACCAATTTCCATCACTTATAAAATAGATAACAAAAGCAACAGGAAGAGCTAAAAAGAGGGTATCAAGAAAGGAGGCAATAAGACGAATCCAAAAACCTGCATAGCGAATAGTTTGCAAAAAATATCCTTTTATATTCTTTAAATCCCTCTATAAGAGGGATAGTAAAAAGAGGAGAAATTATACGTGATAGTTAGGAGCTTCTTGAGTAATGATAACATCGTGAACGTGAGACTCTTTAAGACCTGCACTTGTAATCTCTACAAATTCAGCTTTATCCCAAAACATTTCGATAGTTTCACTACCACAGTAACCCATAGATGAGCGTAAACCACCCATCGTTTGGTGTACAATACCTGCTATACTTCCTCTGAATGGAACACGACCCTCTATCCCTTCTGGAACAAGTTTATCGGCAGCTGTTCCCTCTTGAAAATATCTATCTGTTGAACCTTTTTGCATAGCACCAATAGAACCCATACCACGGTATGATTTGTATTGACGGCCTTGAAACATTATAGTTTCTCCAGGAGCTTCTTCCGTACCTGCAAGAAGAGAACCAGCCATAACACAAGATGCACCAACAGCAAGAGCTTTAGCTATATCTCCTGAATATTTGATACCACCATCAGCGATAACAGGAACACCATGAGGACGAGCAGCTTCAGCACACTCATCAATAGCAGAGATTTGAGGAACACCAACACCAGCAACGATACGTGTAGTACAGATAGAACCTGGTCCTATACCAACTTTAACACCATCAGCACCAGCTTCTATAAGTGCTTCAACAGCCTCTTTTGTTGCTATGTTTCCAGCGATAATATCTACTTCCATTGTCTCTTTAATCTTTTTAACAGTATCTAAAATACCTTTAGAGTGACCATGAGCAGAATCAAGAACTAAAACATCAACACCAGCATCAACGAGAGCTTTTGCACGGTCAATTTGACCAACACCAATAGCTGCACCAACTACAAGTCTACCGAAAGCATCTTTATTTGATGTTGGGTATTCGATACGTTTTTTAATATCTTTAATAGTAACAAGACCTTTTAAGAAACCCTCTTCATCTATGATAGGAAGTTTTTCTATCTTGTTTTTGTGCATAATCTCACCAGCTTCATCAAGACTTATACCTTTCGTAGCTGTGATTAAAGGCATCTTAGTCATAACTTCTTGAGCTAACTTTTTCATATCTTTTTCAAAACGCATATCACGATTTGTAAGAATACCTAAAAGTTTATTATGACCATCAACAACAGGAACACCTGAAATTTTATATTCATTCATAAGATTTTCTGCATCTGCCAAAGTAGCATCTGGATGAACAAAAATAGGGTCTATAATAATCCCACTTTCAGATTTTTTAACTTTTTTAACTTGTTTACATTGTGTAGCTATATCCATATTTTTATGAATGATACCTATACCACCTAATCTAGCCATAGCGATAGCTGCTCTATACTCAGTTACCGTATCCATAGCAGCTGAAACCATAGGAATTTTAAGAGAGATATTACGAGTTAATTTAGTTTCTAATGAAACCTCTTTAGGGAGTACTTCAGAATATTGTGGTAC
>Ga0256826_1001137_pt1 | contig 16465 bp, 16 predicted proteins | sample CV79metaG_FD_185975 | JGI IMG/M metagenome (GOLD analysis project Ga0256826, IMG submission 185975) | Hydrothermal vent microbial communities from East Pacific Rise, Pacific Ocean - CV79 | ecosystem: Environmental > Aquatic > Marine > Hydrothermal vents | place: Pacific Ocean: East Pacific Rise...
TTTGTAAAATTGTTATATTAATTGTGAGGATTTGATTATTTATAGAAAAATGATTTAACTTTTACAATTTGCTATAGAATTTGGATTGAATGTACAGAATACAAATTCTAATTATTATGTTTATTTGTTATTATTTCCGTCATTTGGGTTTCCGTATTGATTAAACACTACTAGAATAATCATATTATAGATAGCTAAATTATTCTAAATTTGCACTATGCAATGGAAATACAATACAAAAGAAATATTATTATTAATTATACTACTAATTGCTTTTGTATTACGGTTTTACCAATTCGGAGAACTTCCTTTTATGTGGGATGAATTGAGCGCCTGGAACCGGTTGCATTTTGATAGTTTTTCCGAATTAATCGAACTTGGTGTTAAGCCCGATGGTCATCCGGCAGGAGTTCAAGTATTTCTTTATTATTGGACTCACCTGTTTGGAGATACTGAGTGGATTGTTAAATTACCATTTGCACTTATGGGTGTTGCATCAGTCTTAGTGTTTTATAAAATTGGAGAAATATGGTGGAATAAAACAGTGAGCCTTTTATCCGCTTCATTTATGTCGAGCCTGCAATTCTTCGTTTTGTATAGCACCTTAGCAAGACCCTATATTAGTGGATTGTTTTTAACATTAATGATGGTGTATTTTTGGAGCCTTTATATGTTCCGTTCCCCTAAAAGAAAATTTCTTTTTGGATATATCATTTTTTCTGCTCTTTCTGCCTATAATCACCATTTTAGTTTATTACTAGCTGCTATAGTTGGCCTGTCTGGTCTTGCAGTTTTGCCCAAAGGCAAGCTGAAAGAGTACATGATGTCCGGACTCCTCATATTTATCCTGTATATACCACACCTATCTATTTTTTTTCATCAGCTTGGGATAGGAGGAATAGGAGGGGAAGGAAATTGGCTTAGTAAACCAAATCCAAGTTTTTTTTGGCAGTTTTTATTTTGGGCATTTCATTATTCCATTTTGCTTGTAATAACAGTTGTATTTATTGTTTTACTTAGCTTATTTAATAGGAGTAAACTGAACGTTAAAAAACAAAAATGGATTAAGAAACTACTACTCTTGCTTTGGTTTTTTCTACCCTTTTTAATAGGATATTATTATTCAGTTTTTGTTAATCCTGTTATTCAGTTCTCAATGTTAATATTTGGATTCCCTTATTTACTACTGCTCCTTTTTAGTGGATTTAAAGAAATTAAATCAGTTTTATTAGCTGGTATGGTAATAGTGATATTATTTATAACTACTAGCACATTAATAATAAATCGGAAGCATTTTGAGATTATTAAAAAGCAAATTTTTAATAGCTCAGCACTATGTTTGAATTCTCAACAAAATATCCAAGCTAAAAATATTTTCTTTATTTATAATACAATTCCTGCTTATCAGGAGTATTATTTAAAGAAGTATCATCTAGATAGAACACCAACAATTAGCATTTATAATAAAAAATTCACATTAGTAAAATTTGATAGTATTTTAAGCCATATTTCGCAAGATTATATATTAATTAGTGGTTTGCCAGAATCCCTTGTCCCTCTTGTTAAACTTCGTTTCCCTAATTTAATTGAAAGGACAAATGGTTATACTTACGAGTCCTATTTATTCAGTAGAAAGGAGCAGGCTAGTGTTGAATTACATCAATTAGTATCATCAAGCAATTCTTGGTTTGGTGATAAGGATTGGAGTATTCCACAAGACCGATTGAGTAACGATTCTTTGGGGAATAAATATTTTAGTTTTTCTAATAAGCAGGAATGGGGTTTTAGTTTTAAGGATTCTCTCCATATCATTATGCCCGAGAGGAGTATTATTGATATGCAAATCGATATAATTACAGATAGTTTACCTCTGAATGCTGTTTTAGTTGGAATATTTTCTATTTCAGGGCAGAAGTCTATTTGGCGTGGTCAAGCATTTAAAGAAAATTTAGTAAAAACTGACTTAGGTTATCGTCTCTTCTATAGTCTTGATACTCGATTATTAATGAATACAAAAGAATTTGAAAGAGCCATTTTTAAAGCATATATTTGGAATAAAGCTAATGAAAAATTCAATGTTCAAGAAATGAAAGTATTTTGTAGAAATGCAAACCCTATAAAATATGGCTTGTTTAGCCCCATTTTAGAACCTCGGAAATAAATAAAGATATATTTCGTCAATTCTTAAATTAATAGTACTTTTGCCGCCCTTAGTACAACTACCCCCTGATTATATAATTTGTTAAAATTATTAATTAGAAATCTGATCATATTCGTTGAATAACGAAACTGTAAACGAAAGCACCAAATGTGGCTATTAACAATATGCTTCACACGATTGTTAAAATGCTGATTTAAGTTTGGTTATGTAGGAAATTGTTTCTACTTTTGCAGCCCATTTTGAAAATGGATATGTTCAATTAAGCAAAAACATTGTAAATGAATACTTTAAGTTACAAAACAGTAAGCGCAAACAAAGAAACCGTGACCAAAGAATGGCTTCTTGTAGATGCTGAAAATGAAGTTTTGGGAAGATTGGCTTCAAAAGTTGCTCACATTTTAAAAGGTAAGCACAAAGTCAATTATACTCCTCACGTAGATTGTGGTGATAATGTTATTATTATCAACGCTGAAAAAATTATGTTAAACGGTAAAAAATGGGAAGACAAAAAATATATTCGTCACTCAGGTTACCCAGGTGGTCAAACTACTCTTTCTGCTAGACAGTTAATGGAGAAGAAACCATTTGCTATGGTAGAAAAAGCCGTTAAAGGTATGTTGCAAAAAAATAAACTAGGTGCTGCTCAATTCAGAAACCTATATGTTTATGTAGGCAATGAGCATCCTCATGCAGGACAAAATCCCAAAACTATTAATCTAACAGAAATCTTATAATCATGGAAATTATTAATGCCCTAGGTAGAAGAAAGAAATCTATCGCAAGAGTATATCTTAAAGAAGGTAGCGGTAAAATAACTGTTAACAAAAGAGATTATAAAGAGTATTTTCCTACAGGTACACTACAATATGTAGTTCTTCAAGCCTTCGAAATTACTGAAACTTTAAACACTTTTGATGTTGTTGCCAATTTAGATGGTGGCGGAATTAACGGTCAAGCAGAAGCTTTAAGATTAGGAATTTCTCGTGCTTTAGTAAAATTAGACGAAGAAAATCGTGCTAAACTAAAGAGCAAGAGTTTAATGACAAGAGACCCTCGTATGGTGGAACGTAAGAAACCAGGTCAGCCTAAAGCTCGTAAGCAATTCCAATTTAGTAAACGTTAAAATTAGTATTAAATATTGTTTAGTATCTAAATTAAGAAGACTCCAATCGGGCTACTTCCTAATTGCATATTAAAGAATGTAAACAAAACAAATAATGGAAAAAATATCTTTTGATCAATTATTAGATGCAGGCGTACATTTTGGTCACCTGAAAAGAAAATGGAATCCAAGTATGGCTCCTTATATTTTTATGGAGAAAAATGGAATTCACATTATCGACTTATACAAAACTCAAGCTAAGCTAGAAGAAGCTGCTCAAGCAATGAAACAAATTGTGAAGAGTGGAAAAAGAATACTTTTTGTAGCTACAAAAAAACAAGCTAAAGACATTGTTGCCGAAAAAGTTGGAACAACAAACATGCCTTATGTTACTGAGCGTTGGCCAGGTGGTATGTTGACAAACTTTGTTACCATCCGTAAAGCAGTAAAAAAAATGAGTACTATTGATAAGTTAGCATCTACTCCTCAGTATACAGCTTTGTCAAAAAGAGAAAGACTACAAATTAGCCGTGAAAGAGCTAAGTTGGAGAAAAACTTTGGTAGTATTGCTGATCTTTCAAAATTACCTTCTGCTATTTTTGTGGTTGATATCAATAAAGAAAATATTGCAATTGCTGAAGCTAAAAAATTGAACATACCTACTTTTGCTATTGTTGATACAAACACAGACCCTAACTTAATCGATTTCCCAATTCCTGGAAATGATGATGCTTCTAAGTCTATCGCTGTTATAGTTGATTACTTAACAAAAAGTATTAACGAAGGTCTTGCTGAAAGAAAAATAGAAAGAGAAAAAGTGCAGGCTGAAGAAAGAGCAACTAAAGCTAAAGCAAATCAGAAAAAAGCTGACGAAGCTGCAAAAGCAAAGCTAAAAGCTACTGAAGAAGCGAAACCAGAAGCACCTAGCGAAGATAAAGAAGCTACTGAAAAACGTCCTAGGAAAAGACTTGTTAAAAAAGCTGATAAAGAGTAATATTAATAATAATATATAAAAAGAAAACATGGCAAAGATAACTGCTGCTGAAGTAAATAAGCTGAGAAAAACTACTGGTGCCGGCATGATGGATTGCAAAAATGCATTAGTTGAAAACGATGGTGATTTCGAAAAAGCAATCGACTACCTTCGTAAGAAAGGACAAAAAGTTGCTGCTAAACGTTCCGACCGTGATGCTGCTGAAGGTGTTGTTTTGGCAAAAGCTAGTAATGATAATACATTTGCTGGCGTATTAATGCTGAACTGTGAAACTGACTTTGTTGCAATTAATGCTGATTTTATTGCATTCACTCAAATGGTTCTAGATACTGCTGTTGATAATAAAATAAAAACTTTGGAAGAGCTTAAAGCTTTTCAAATTGATGGGAGAAGCATTGAAGACCTAGTAACTGACCAAGTTGGTAAAATTGGTGAGAAAATTGAGATTGGTAATTATTCACATCTTGAGGATGCTTATGTTAATACCTACATTCATCCAGGAAATAAAATTGCTACCGCTGTTGCTCTTTCAAAAAGTGTTGATGGCGTTGATGTAATTAGCAAAGACGTTGCTATGCAAGTAGCTGCAATGAATCCTATTGCTCTTGATAGAACCCGTATTCCACAGGAAACTATCGATAGAGAACTTGAAATTGCTAAAGATGTGATTCGTCAAGAAGGTAAACCGGAAAATATGATTGAAAAAATATCTATGGGAAAACTGAATAAATTCTTTAAAGAGAATACTTTAACAAGTCAAGCCTTTATTAAAGACTCTAAAATTAATGTAGAGACTTATGTAAAGCAAGCTGATAAAGATTTAGTTGTTTCTAATTTCTTACGTTTTGCTCTAGCTTAAAAAACTATATTAATAAAAAAAAGGCCACTTAAACACTGTTTAAGTGGCCTTTCTCTTTTTAAAGTTTAATCATTGTTTTGCTACCTTTAATTCCATTTTGTACTATACTGTAGTAGTATATTCCCGAAGTAACATTGTTACCATTATTGTCTTTAGCATTCCATACTACTTTGTGTATACCGCTTTCTTTAATCCCTATGTTTTGTGAAAAAATAAGTTGTCCGGTTTGGTTGAAAATATTCAATTTAATGCTAGATTTTGGATTATCTATATAGTATTCAATTGTTGTAGAACCAATAAATGGATTAGGATAGTTTTTTGTTTTCATTCTTGTTTGAGTTTCCTGAATGCCATCAGTTCCAAGACCTCCGTAAGAAAAAAGTCTCTTCTTGGTACCTAAGTCTAATAAAATTTCAAATTTCCCGTCCATATTTATATCTACAAAAGAAACAGATGTAATGTTCTAATAAGTTCCAGCTCCTGAATTATATTCTATAACTCCTGTAGCCCCATCCATTATTATAAAATAGTCTTTTCAAGCGTTATAGACATCATAAAAATACAGTAATTCTAAATTAGGATCTGAATCGCAATTTGCAGTACCTACCAAGATTCCTTTTGTGCTTTTTGTCCATATTGTTTGGTAGCCTTGCGAAAATGTAATTGATGAAATAAAAAATAAAACAAAAAAATTGATGATGATTTTCATAATGTTTGTTTTTTGGAAGTGTTAATACTCATTATTAAAATATATTATGGAAAAATTTCGTCATCAAACTGATAAATATTGCTCAAAAAAAAGCAAGCTTTATAGGGAAAGCTTGCTAAGGAATTAATGATGAGATATATTCCTTGTTTACATCAATAAGGATTCGATTTATCGTTAATTATAAGTGAATAGCAAAAGTATTTTTTTTATTTAATTATAATTTAAGAAATGATCAAACGAGCGGTGCTAATGAATAAACTATAGGCTTAGTCGATAATATGTTGTTATTTAATGTTGATATATAGCATAGAATGGTGTTATGCAATCATCATTGTAAATAATTATTCTAAAATATTCGTTGTTCTTATAAATATTATTTATTATATTTACATAAAAAACGAACCAATGGACAATTTAGGAAAAATTAGAAAAGTTGAAGAAAATGCTTTAATTTATTTTGTAGATGACGATTTAATATATCAGAAGGTTGTATCGCATGATTTAATGAAGCAGGGCTATAAAAACGTAAAATCGTTTACGACGGCAAAGGAAATAATAGAAGCTACCCAAAAGAAGCATCCTGATATCACACTTTTGGATTATCATCTTGGAGGAAATAGTACTGGCTTAGATGTCTTGAAAAAAATTCAAAAGATTTCTCCTGATACAAATAATATATTTCTTACTGCTTCTGATGATATTAAAGTAGCTATAGAAACCATGAAAAATGGCGCTTATGATTACGTGATTAAAGGTGATACTGCACTTCTGAGAATTAACCACATCTTGGGTAATATCTGTAGTCATAGGAAAGCTACAAAAAAAGGTAAAGTTGTATTATGGTATAAAATATTGATTGTGTTTCTGATTGCCTTGATAGCGACCTTATTCACCATAAAAAATAATATGCCCGTTTAATTACTGCCAAAAACAAAGTAAAAATGATATTAACTGCACTTAGCATGCTGATTAATCTTCAATTTTATAAGGTTTGTTATCCTTCCCAAAATAGTGAATGATTAAAAACAAAACAATAAACCCAAAAAGATAAGAAACACTAATTGGCATTCCGTATGCTACAGGAATAGTTCCCACAAATAATGATACAGCTCCCACAGTTAGAGCATATGGTAATTGCGTTCTTACATGATTTATATGATTGCATTGACTAGCCAAAGAACTCATGATAGTTGTGTCTGAAATTGGACTGCAATGATCCCCTAAAACCGATCCCGCGAGTATAACGGAAACAACGTTGTGAAAAATAAGCATTGACTCATTATACCCCATACCTGCATCTTTAGATAATAGCCATACTGCGGGTAGCATCAATGGATATAAAATTGCCATGGTACCCCAAGAAGATCCCGTTGAAAATGCAACAGCTGCAGCAAGTACAAATGCCAAACCAGGGATTAAAAAAGGACTAATATTCCACTGAATTAAACTTCCCGATATAAATTCCGCTGTATGAAAGTCTTCAGTGATTGCTGCAAGTGACCAGGCAAGTGTAAGTATTAATACTGCTGTTAGCATTATTTTAAACCCATCAACCATACTATCCATGGTTTCTTTAAGATTAAGTAGTTTTTGAGATATGCTTAAAATGATTGCAGTTAATGTCCCTGCCAACGAAGACCAAAGCAATGCTTTATATGAATCGGCATTCCCAATTATTTCACTTAGGTTTCTAGAAAAACTAATATGTGAATCCCATGTAGTAAATTCCATACCGGTATAAAATAACCCAATAATAGTTCCTAAAACTACTATTAATACGGGAATAAATGCATTAAAAGCTTTTGGTTTTACACCCACTTTAGGCTGAAAATCTTGGTTGTCATTATTTGATAAAGCTTTGCTCACCTTGTTAAGCACTGGTTTGTTTTCGGCTTTATGCATAGGCCCAAAATCCTTACCAGAAAATATAAGTATTAAAATAAATCCTAGTGTAAATATTGGATAAAAAGAGTATTGTAACGAATGTAGAAATACAATATATGGCGTTTCATCCAAGCTTAAAAACTTTATTCCATCTTGAATATAACTGAGTTCGGCACCCACCCATGTGGTAATAAGAGCAATAGAAGCTACAGGTGCAGCTGTGGAATCAACTAAGTAAGCTAGTTTTTCTCGAGAAATATTTAAACGATCAGTTACTGGTCGCATTGTATTTCCTACAACCAGAGTGTTGGCATAATCATCAAAAAAAATGGCTACACCTAATAACCATGTAATAAATTGGCCACTTTTTTTTGTATTGGCATATTTACTTAAATAATTGACTACTCCTCTCATACCACCATTTTTTGTTATAATATGAACCATTCCTCCAATCATTAATGAAAAAATAATGATAGAAAGATGTCCAGTATTAGAGAGCGAACGAATAAGATATTGGTCAACAATAGAGAGAAGTCCCTTAAGAATAGCTGAGAAAAAATTTAGACCGTAATAGAAGTAGATTGTAAATGTGCCTACGAATATTCCCATGAATAAGGCTGTAAATACTTCCTTAAAGATGAGTGCTACTAAAATAGCAATTATAGGAGGAATAATACTAAACCATAATGGAATAGGGTTAATGTTCATTGTTACCTCGCCATATTGTGACTCTATCAGAAGTAGTGTTTCTTGATCTAATTTTATTGATAGGTATGCTTTCCCATTTGTAATAAGTAATTTTTTTTTCTCACCATTAACTTGTATTTGTAATGAATCTTGAGTTGTGGGAACAGATATTTCAATACGTTTTTCAATTCCTTGAATGACAAAAATAGGCTTGTCTACTGTCCAAGATGATTCTTGAGAGTATAAATGAGTGGATGAAAAAGCAAGTAATATAATTAAAATACTAATTGATATAAATTGAATCCTCTTATGCATATTTGCTATTGAAAAATTTAGGGCTAATTTAAGAAAAGTATTGAAATGGTTATTTCTGTTTTGCAATGGAGCATTATTTATTAATTACTGCAAGAATACTTTCTTTAATCCCTTGGCTATCATAGTGGCATATTTGCTGGAGCTCTTCAGGGCTACCTTGTTCAATAAATACATCTGGAATCCCCAAATTAATAAGTTCCCCATTATAGTTATATTTTACATATAACTCCGCTAATGCCGAAGCCAAGCCACTAATAAGGCTTCCGTCCTCAACAGTAATAATTTTTGAATATTTACGGAAAATGTTTTTTATTAAATGTTCATCTATAGGTTTTAAAAACCTGAGATCGTAAAACGAAGGATAAACTCCTTGTTCATTTACTAAAAGGATGGCTTCTTTAATGGAATTCCCAACCGTTCCAATACCAAGAATAGCAATAGTATTACCTTTAATTACTTGTCGCCCTTTACCAATTGCAATCCTTTCCATTTTATTTTCCCAGTTAGTTATATAGCCTTGCCCTCTTGGGAATCTGATAGAAAATGGGCCTTTAGAATACTCTTTTGCTGTATACATCATATGGCGTAATTCCCATTCGTCCATGGGTGCACTTACAACCATATTTGGAATATGCCGTAGGAAAGACAAGTCGAAAGCTCCGTGGTGTGTGGGCCCGTCTTCACCAACCAATCCGGCTCTGTCTAAGCAAAAAACTACGGGAATATTCTGTAGCGCTACATCATGAATTACTTGATCATAAGCTCTTTGTATAAAAGATGAATAAATATTGCAAAAGGGAATCATTCCTGCACTAGCCAAGCCAGCAGAAAATGTAACGGCATGTTGCTCCGCTATCCCAACATCAAAAACTCTTTGTGGAAATTTTGCTTGCATATAATTTAAAGAAGAACCTGTTGGCATAGCAGGTGTTACTCCTACAATTCTTTCATCTTTTTCAGCAAATTCTAACAAGGTTTTCCCAAAAACATCTTGGAATTTTGGCGCTGTATTTTCATCGATAGGTTTAGTGGATATTTCACCGGTTTTGCTATCAAAGAAACCGGGTGCATGAAAAGTGATTGGGTCTTTTTCTGCTGTTGATAAACCTTTCCCTTTTATTGTTTGGATATGTAATATCTTGGGTCCTGAAATATCCTTTAAATCATTGAGAATTTTAATTAACCTTTGAAGATTGTGTCCGTTGACAGGGCCAAAATATCTGAAGTTCATCGATTCAAACAAATTACTTTGTTTAAGTATTACAGACTTTAATGAGGAGTCAATTTTGCTAGCTAGTTTTTGAGATTTCTTTCCTAGAACACTAAGCTTTCCTAGCATATTCCAAATGTCATTCTTTAGCCTGTTATAGGGTTTCGACGTAGAAATATTTGTTAAGTATTTATGAATGGCTCCAACACCGGGGTCTATTGCTATACCATTATCATTCAGTATTACGAGTATATTTGAGTTACTAACACCAGCATTATTAAGGGCCTCAAATGCCATCCCTGCTGTCATAGCCCCATCTCCAATAACAGCTATGTGTTGTCTGTCTGTTTCTCCTCTTAGTCGGGAAGCTTCTGCCATCCCTAAAGCAGCAGAAATACTTGTAGAGGAATGACCAACTCCAAAAGAGTCATATTCACTTTCACTCATTTTAGGAAAGCCGGAAATTCCATGAAGTTCTCTATTAGTATGAAATACATCTTTTCGCCCTGTGAGAATTTTATGAGGATAAGCTTGGTGGCCAACATCCCAAATGAGTTTGTCATAAGGAGTATTAAAAACATAATGTAAGGCAATGCTCAACTCTACTACACCCAAACTGGATGCTAAATGACCCTTATGTACAGAAACCATATCAATAATAAACTTCCTCATTTCTTGAGGCAGTAAATTCAATTCGCTGGAACTTAAGTTTTTTAAATCCTCAGGCAGATTTATTTTCGATAATACAGGTCCGTAATTCATTTTTTTATACTATTTGGCAAAATTATCATTTTATCATTTGCTTTGCACAAAAAAGAAGAATAGGCTGAAAACTAAATTATTATTGCATTAGAATTACTATTGATAGGGTTGAATGGTCATCAAATCAAACTCATTATTTTAATGGTATAATTGATTGATAAATAAACAGAATTGTGGATTTCTGTAACATGTATTATTTCTGTTGGATAATTTAAAAATAATGTACATTTGTCAAATAACTATTCCTCTGTAATTATGTATATTGATAAGGCGCATTTTAATTCTTCCGAAGGCACATTAGATCTGTTTAGCCAGCTACTTTTATTGAATCATAATAATATTGATCCTGTGAAATTTATCGGCTTTAGTTGGATTAGTTACTCTGTTGATCCTAAGGCAAAGCCATCTACTTTTATTTTTAGAGAAGAAAAAAATGAGCTATTAGTAGTAAAAGAAGGTTTGGTTAAAAAAGGTAGTTGGGAAGTCCTTTCTCTTTCCAATTCTATATTAATAAACGATGGTGAGCAGGAAATTTTATTTAATATCTCTTTTTTTGGTAATGTAGGATTGATACTTAAAAAGGAAAATGTTGACGAGTTTCTTATTTTAATTAAAAGAGGAAAAGCTAATCTTCAAGATGAGTCTATAGGCTTTATTATTAAATCTTTTATGGAAGATTATACTCGTATTCAGCAACAATTTAACGATATAAGTTTGGATTCTACCGATGCTTCATTAGAGTTTGAAGATGTTACGGAATTTAGAGAATATAGATTATTCCCTTATGTGGCTACACTTGGTACTATTGTATTGGTGATTATTGTTATCATTATTTTGATAAGTAATTTTTGGAGTGCATAATTATTAATGAGCTTTAAATTAGATATAAATAAAAAACCGAAAGTAGTTTTGCTTTCGGTTTTTTTTATTGGGAAATAGAATTTATACTAAAACTTAGTGAGTATTTCCTTCCGGCATTAATAATTTATCCCCAGTTTTGTCGGCAACCTGTTTATACCACTTTTCGCCGTATCCTGGTTGATTTAAGTGAGGGTTTTGATGGCCAGGATTGGCAACTTTTACATTCCCATCCATGTATTTTACAAAAAGATATTTATAAAAATCTTTCCATGCATAAGTAACCATATCTGCTTGAGTACAGGAATAATTAGTTAAGTACTCTACTGCAGCATGAGCATTTTTTTTATAAAGTTTCTCTGCTCTTTTATCCGTCATTTCTGTAAGAGTAACAAACTGGTTTTCAAATTGCTGTTGTTTCTTTTCTATTTCAGGATGTATCAGATTGTATCTTGTGTATGCAAAATTGGAAACTTGATTAAATGCCCAAAAAGCAGCATCATCAGACCAAACCATCATAGAGCCATTGCCTTTTTCTAAAGTACGAGGAGATTTGGTAATGCTGCAATACATCGGCATATATACCGTACTTGATGCATCATCAACACCAAACCAAAATATTCCACCTATAGGGTCAGGTAACCATGAACGGCTTTGTGCAACAAAAGAGAACCCAGTTTGCTGAGTAGCTGTAGCGCGCTCATTGCAATATGTTTTTCCATTTGCTTTCCATGTTAGTGGGCGCCATCTGTATGGGTTTTCATATGCGCCTGCTCCAAGATCTTTGCTCATGTCCAATTCGGTGTTCTCAAGATGATTACGCATAAAATGCATCATGTCTTGCACGGATATTTTTCTATTGGGTTTAACCCACAAAGGCATTCGGTTAGTAGCATAACCGTCTATATTGGCATCGCCATTGGCTAGTTTTTTCCCATGTTCAATATTACCTTTACTGTATTCCCAATATTGATCCATTCCATCAGTAATTTGATTGAACATTGACCATACTCGAATTTCACAAAACCGGGCTCCGCCAAAATCCACAGGGGCATAAGTTTCTGAAAAGCTAAAATTTTTATCTTCGCCTTTATAATAGCCTTTTTCACGTGCAAAGGTGATCAAATCTGCAGCGTATACATTTTCAATTTTTTTATCAAAAATTCTGTCTAATTCATTGGAAGTAATTGTATTTTCCCCTTGATAATCGAAAGCTCCAATTCGTGCATGATTAGCATGACCTGAAACGTAACCATCAGGAATTTTTCTGGCTACCCAAACAGCGCCTTTATTATTAGGACCTTTACTAATGAGTTCCATAATCCATGCTTCATTAGGATCTGCAATGGAGAATGATTCTCCGGAGCTATAATAACCGTATTCAGCCATTAATTCGGCAATAGTTTTTATAGCTTCACGAGCATTTTTAGCTCTTTGCAAGGCAATGTAAATCAAACTACCATAATCCATGATAGCTGTTGGGTCACTAAGTTCAGATCGGCCACCATAAGTAGTTTCGCCAATCGATAACTGGAACTCGTTCATATTACCAACAACATTATAGGTTTGATGTGCTTGCTTTATTTTACCCAAAAATTTGCCGGTATCCCATTCGTAAACATCCAACATGGCATCATCTGCCCAAGTGGTAGCCGGCCAGTGATATAATTCTCCAAATAAAACATGGCTATCTGCTGCGTAACTTATCATGGTAGAACCATCAGTTGAAGCTCCTTTTGTAACTAAATAGTTGGTGCAAGCTGTACTGTTCTTTGTTGATAGAACAAAAAATATGGCAGCTGCAGCAATAAATAATATTTTCTTCATAGGTATATTTATTAATTGTTATGTTTGTTGAAGCACAAAAGTAAGGTATTTGCTGAAATAGGCAAGGGCTTTATTCTTGAAGATATTTGTATTAAAACGGATCGGAAATAAGCTCTTTAAATAAAACAAAAAGCATGAAAAAAAAGCTTCTTATTATTAAAAATATTAGTCATGAAAGTATGGGATTATTAGCTAATGTTATCCAAGAAAATAATATCTTTTACGATATTATTGATTTAAGCTTGCGCCAAGACTATCCCAATATAGAAGAGTATCATGCAATTATTGTATTTGGTGGACCAGATAGCGCAAACAACCTATCAAGAAAGATGGAGACTCAGCTAATTAAAATTCAGGAAATATTGAAAATGAAAATCCCTTATTTAGGTATTTGTCTTGGCTTTCAATTACTGGCAAAAGCTGCTAAGGCTAAGGTAATTCCATGTTATTTAAAAGAGGTTGGTTTGCATAATCAACAAGGAGAATCTTATTTTCTGCATTTAACTAAAAAGGGGAGGAGTGATTCATTATTAAATCAATTAAATCTTGAAATTAGCTTATTTCAATTACATGGTGAAACAATTCAGATGAACGATGATATTGAACTTTTAGCAACTAGTAAAGATTGTGTCAACCAAATTATTAAAGTGGGAACTAATGCATATGGAATTCAGAGTCATTTTGAATTGAGTCCAGAAATGTTAGATATTTGGATTTTGAAGGATGCAGATTTACAAGAAATGGATGTGCAGCAAATGAGAGCAGATTTTCTAGCACAATATATAGAGTATAAAAAGAATGGATTATTGTTATTTTCCAATTTTTTTAAATTGGCAGGTTTCATAAGCTCATGATTATCTTCAATTCAGTTAAACTAAAGGTTATATTTGAATGATTAATATTAAACACTAAAAACTATGAATCAAGTAGAAGAAGCAAGAGAAAAGTATAGGCCCGAGCATATAAAGCTCATGTTTATTGCAGAAGCTCCACCTTGTAGCAATGATAGGTTTTTCTATTTTGAAAATGTATCCAAAGGGGATTCATTATTTTTGCATATAATAAGAGCTGTGTTTCCTGATTTGGAAGATTGGGAAACCAAGCAAATTAGAGCAAAAAAGGAGGATTTGTTATATCGTTTCATGGACTCGGGTTATTTTTTAGAAGATAGCGTAAGAGCATCTTTTCCAAAAGGTACTACGAGCAAAAACAAAGAGAGATTAATGACTGGTGAACAAGCAGATTTATTAAGTAAACTCAAGAAGTACAAGAAAAATACTAAGTTTGTTTTGCTATCTGCTATGGCGTTTAGAGTGAATTATAGAGTATTAGTGTCAAATGGTTTTCAGATTTTAAATGATTTTATGATTCCTTTTCCGGGTAGCGGACAACAAAATAAGTTTAAAGCAGGAATAGCTCAAATAGACTTGGATTAATTATTATAAAATAAGAAGCTTGAGTATTATAAAAAACAGACAATACTATAAGTTTAGCGCTTATGGCTTTTTAAAGAATCTAAGATTCTTTGATGCTTTTTTTATTTTGTTTTTAGTAGAAAGTGGCATGTCATATACACAAATAGGGCTGCTTTATGGAGTACGTGAAATCTTCATTAATGCTTTTGAAATACCTTCCGGAATAATTGCAGATACATACGGCCGCAAAACATCCTTGATAGGTTCTTTACTTGTATATATTATCTCTTTTGTGATTTTCTATTATTCTAAGCAGTTTTGGCTTTTTATGCTTGCCTTTATTTTATATGGCATTGCTGATGCTTTTAGATCAGGAACTCATAAAGGTATGATCATGGATTATTTGAAAATGAATGAGTGGAGTGATCAAAAAATAAACTATTATGGTCATACTCGTTCGTGGTCGCAAAAAGGGTCTGCCATCTCTTCATTAATTGCGGGTTTGCTCATTTTCTTTAGCGGGCAATATCATAGTGTATTCCTATATTCTATCATACCTTATTTGCTCAATCTTTTTTTAATACTTACCTATCCTAAAGATTTAAACCATTCATTTACTCAAAAAAGAAATAGTAAAACTGCAGTTATCATGTCGATTAGAACACTATATCATACAGTAAAACTACCTAGAGTTATTAAAATCATTAATATTTCTGCATTGCATACAGCTTATTTAAAAGCGGTAAAAGATTATATTCAACCTCTAATGGTGAATGTAGCTTTGCTTATTCCTTTAATGACGAATACGGAAACACAGAAGAAAAATGGTTTGGTAATTGGCATAATCTATTTTTTCATATACTTACTTACTTCTCATGCTTCTCAACTATCAGCAAAAATTGCAATCAGAATGCCAAAAAGTAGTCCAATGATTACTTTATTATTAGGATTGTCATTTGGTCTTTTAAGTGGGGTGTTTTATTACTTTAATCTTTGGGTTATTGCACTATTATTTTTTATAGGAATATATATTATTGAGAACGTCAGAAAACCTATACTTACAGGATATATTGCCGATCAGGTCCCCAGCGAAATACTCACTTCTGTTATTTCTGTCCAATCTTTATTGCGAACTATTATAACAGCTATTTTGGCGCTTTTCTTTGGAATAATTGCTGATACTTATGGGATTGGAGTCTCCTTTATTGTTATTTCATTATTTTTATTAATACTGCTTACTATCAACTTTGTTAAAAAGGCACTATAAATTATACCCAATAACTATTATTTAGTTCAACATATAAAGTTTAGTGTAAAGCATAAAAAAAACTGCCTACTAAAAGTAAGGCAGTTTGTTTTTTTAACTGAGTATCTGAATAATTATTCAGCAGCTATTGGAGCAACAGAAACGTAAGATTTCTCTTTTTTAGTCTTTTTAAACTCTACAATTCCATCAATTAATGCAAATAAGGTATGGTCTTTTCCCATGCCTACATTTTCACCTGGATTGTGTACTGTTCCTCTTTGTCTGATAAGAATATTACCGGCTTTTGCAAATTGCCCACCGTATATCTTTACTCCCAATCGTTTACTATGGGATTCTCTTCCGTTCTTCGAACTACCTGCACCTTTTTTATGAGCCATTTTTTCTAATTTTTAATGTTAGACATTCATTGCATTAA
>Ga0256826_1001138_pt1 | contig 16460 bp, 12 predicted proteins | sample CV79metaG_FD_185975 | JGI IMG/M metagenome (GOLD analysis project Ga0256826, IMG submission 185975) | Hydrothermal vent microbial communities from East Pacific Rise, Pacific Ocean - CV79 | ecosystem: Environmental > Aquatic > Marine > Hydrothermal vents | place: Pacific Ocean: East Pacific Rise...
CTTCTCCAACAATGTGGATAAGAGTGCATAAATTTACTTGTTTGTAAAACTGCATCACCCATAAGTGCTAAGATGTCTTCGTTTGATTTAAAGATATGACGCCCTATAAAATCCTCTGCGTTTGGTATAAGTTTTTCACGTACAATAGTCGCATCAAAACAACCAGTTTCATCAACAGGCATTACAACTTCTAAATCGTATTTGAGTCCAACACGGTAGTCATCTTCACCATGACCAGGTGCTGTATGTACACAACCTGTACCATTTTCCATAAGAACATGCTCACCTAGAACTAAATGTGATTTTCTACCATTAAGTGGATTTACTGCGTTTAAATTCTCTAGTTCAGTTGCATGAAAAGTTTTTGCAATTGTTCCACTTAAAACTTCATTTTCTACTAAAGAATTAAGAAGTTTTTTGGCAACTATATAACCATCAGTTGTTAAAACATACTCTTCTTCAGGGTTGAATGAGATACCTGTATTCGCTGGTATAGTCCAAGGTGTTGTAGTCCAGATAACAGGAGCTGCTTGTGCTTCTTTATCTAGTCCAAGTTTTTCTTTAGCTGCGTTATCAAGTTCAAATGCAACGAAGATAGAGTAATCCTCTTTATCTTCATATTCAACTTCAGCTTCAGCAAGTGCTGTTCTCTCCGCCCATGACCAAAATACAGGTTTAGAACGCTCTATAAGAAGACCTTTTTTTGCAACACTACAAAGAGTACGGTAGATGTTCGCTTCAAATCTATAGTCCATAGTCACATAAGGGTTTTCCCAATCAGCGATGATTCCAAGTGTTTTAAATTCATCTCTTTGAATAGCAACAAATTTAGCAGCATGTTCACGACAAAGCTTACGAATTTGGGCAGTTTCTAAAAGTTCTTTTTTCTTTTTGCCACCAAGTTTTTTCTCAACTTGTTGCTCAATTGGTAGTCCATGACAATCCCAACCTGGAGTAAAACGTACAGATTTTCCATTAAAATAATTGTTTTTAATGATAATATCTTTAAGAACCTTGTTAAGTGCATGACCGATATGAATATGTCCATTTGCATAAGGAGGTCCATCATGAAGAGTAAAGCTTTGTGCATCTTTGCGTTTAGCTTTCATCTTTTCATAAACTTTTTTTTCATCCCATGCAGCATAACGCTTAGGTTCATTGTTTATTAAATTGCCTCTCATGGCAAACGTAGTTGTTGGTAAAAGTAGTGTTTCTTTGTAGTCCATCTAAACCCCAAAATTTTATATATAAAGTTTTGCATTGTATCTTTAATGTGTTTAAAAGCTTATAAAACTGCTATAATAAGAAAAATAAAAATCATACAAAAGGCGCTATAAGCTATGAAAACACATCTAATATTTATCGGTAATAAATTTGCATATAACCTAGCTTTAAAAGATTATATATTAAGAAATATTGAACAACAAAGTGGCTTTATAGATATGACAAATTATCTAAAAGATAGCAACAATGCATTTTTCCTTTATCTTGAAGAGGAGTTAAACGCAGTAAATCGCTTAATAATTGTAACGACGAAACAAAACTTTTCTACTGTTGGTAAAGTTATATGTACAGCAACCAATGATAATCAAGTTTTACGAGAAGGTATGCTTATGCCTCAAAAAGCATCATTATTTGAAGAGAGGAGTTATCTTTTAGAGTATAACAATTCTCTGATAAATGTAATTCAAATGGATGAAGGACATAAAATGCCTGAACTTTTATTACAAAATAGTGAAATAAAGGCTGTTGTACATATTTTTGAAGAAGAAAGAGACACTTTGCTAAATATACTTACCCCAATTGCACAAACTTATGAGGTAAACTTGGATTTAACACAAGAAGTAGATGGTTGGTTACGAGTAGATATAAGAAGTAAAAAATATGGTGATATTACCAAGTTTATCCAAGCCTCAAAAAAATTACTTCCAAAAAAATTGATAGATGCTTCAAATATCATTGAGTATATTATAGAAAAACTTTCTCATAGTACTAAAAAATTAACTTTTGCTGAGAGTTGTACTGGTGGTTTACTAAGTTATTATTTTACAAAACATAATGGCGCTTCAAAAATTTTAGATGGTTCTTTGGTTACGTATTCAAATGCTTTAAAAGAGAATTGGTTAGCAGTTGATCATACTGTTCTAGAAGAAAATGGTGCTGTAAGTGCTGAGGTTGTCAAAGAGATGAGTGAGGGTGCGCTTAATGTAAGTGAGGCTGATTATGCTTTATCAATCAGTGGAATTGCTGGTGATACTGGTGGAACTATAGAAAAACCTGTAGGGACTGTTTATATAGGAGTCCGCAGTAAAACGAATCATAAAGAAAAACATTTACATTTTCAAGGTGATAGAAATTATGTGCAACATCAGAGTGCTATGACAGCCATTAAAATGCTGCTTTTAATAGATAAAGAGACTTTTTTTTAAATTTCTTTGAAAATATCTTGACATATAAAAACTATTTGCCTATAATTTCGACCTCTTAAGCATTTAAGAGGAAATGTCTTGTTAGCTCAGCTGGTAGAGCACGTCACTTTTAATGATGTGGCCGATGGTTCGAATCCATCACAGGACACCATTTATAAATTAAAAATATCATATGCGGTGGTAGTTCAGTTGGTTAGAATATCTGCCTGTCACGCAGAGGGTCGTGGGTTCGAGCCCCATCCACCGCGCCATATATTTTTAATTTTGATGGGCGCTTAGCTCAGTTGGTAGAGCGCTACCCTTACAAGGTAGATGTCACTGGTTCGAGTCCAGTAGTGCCCACCATTTTTTGATAAACCTTTTGTTTATGAAAGACAGTGACCCTTTCGTCTAGTGGCCAAGGACACTATCACTTCATGGTAGTAACAGAGGTTCAAATCCTTTAGGGGTCGCCACTTATTTGGTGTTTTTTCCCATTTTATCATGGGCGCTTAGCTCAGTTGGTAGAGCGCTACCCTTACAAGGTAGATGTCACTGGTTCGAGTCCAGTAGTGCCCACCATTTTTGTTTATTTGCACTCAAATTTTTAGCTCACGTACTTTAGTACGCTTTACTAAAAACTTTAGCACAATTAAATCAAAAAATAAGTTTTATACTTAATACGGTTGCGGTGGTAGTTCAGTTGGTTAGAATATCTGCCTGTCACGCAGAGGGTCGTGGGTTCGAGCCCCATCCACCGCGCCACTCTTTTTTAAGAAGCAATGTTACAGTTGTTCCTTTTCCTAATCCATTACTTTTTATATTTACATCTCCGCCTATAATATAAGCCAGTTTTTTACTTAATGATAAACCTAGTCCTGTACCTTTATGCTTTTTTTGCATCATATTCTCTATTTGTGTAAAATCTTTAAAAAGTAAGCTGAGATTTTCTTTAGATATTCCTATTCCTGTATCAGTTATTTTTAAATAAATATATTTATCATCATCATAAAGGTCTAACTTGATTTTTCCTTTATCTGTAAATTTCACTGCGTTTGACATGAGATTAATGATGATTTGTTGCATTATTTTAGCATCAGTTATCTGTTCTGTCTTATCTAAATTTTCTGTATTGAAAATAAATTGTAAATTTTTATCACTAAGTAAGGGCATTAAAATATCTGAACTGTTTTGTATAAGTTGTATAAGATTAATATTTTCAGGGTGTATCTCAACTTTTCCTGCTTCAATTTTTGCAATATCTAGTATTCCATTAATCATATCAAGTAGGTAGTGTGCAGATGATTCTATATTCGCCATTGTATCTTGTTGTTCATCGGTAAGTTTTTCATAAACAATCATTAGCTGGGTTGAGCTGATAATTGCGTTTAATGGTGTTCTGAGCTCATGAGACATATTGGATATAAATGCGGATTTAGCTTTAGACACCGACATAGTATTTTCAATTAGCCTAATTCTATCGAGCTGCAAGGTAATCATCGTTGCAATGGAATTGTAAAGTTTTTTTTCATTTTCATCATAATAATTTTCAAAACCAAGAAGAATCGTTCCATAATATACTTTTTTATGAGTTTGAAAATTTGTTACATATAAATCAATGCTCATTTCATTTTGAATAGGTGGCTTTTCATGTTGAAAGTGCAAATCATTTTTATTTGTTAGTAATTTAATCTCATCAATTGAACTTCCTATACATTCATTTTCATCTTTTGTTTGAATTATTTTATTAAAAACATTTATGAGGTGAACAAATTGAGCTAATCTACGTCTGTTTTCATCTTCAAGTTTGAGAAGTGCCGAGGATGTAGTTTTAAGCATAATATTAAAGGCATTCGTTAAAGTTTGGATTTCATCATTAGACGAACATGTTAATTGTTTTGTATAGTTATGGGTATCTGTTATTTCATTTGTGAGATAAGTTAAATCTTCTATAGGTTTTATAATCTCTTTAGAATATTTAAAAGAGACATATACTACAAATAAAAAAATAATTATTGAAATATAAATCATAAATTTCACAAAATCATATAAACTGGCAAGTGCTACGGCTTTATTTACGGCATATACCAAATACCATTCTCCTTGGAAAAAGTTAATTTTTTTATAGACTATGACATATTTATCGGTAATTTTATTGTTTAGATATTTTTGAAAATCTAAACTAAAACTTAGACTTGTTCCAATGCTTCTATCATCTTGTGCATTAAGTATATAAGAGTGTATTGTATTTTTTTGAGATAAGAAAATACTTAAATTTTTTAGATTATACTCCAAAATTAAACTTCCGATTTTTTTATTTTTATCAAATGAAGCAACAACTTTTGAATAAATATATAGCTTTTTATCTTTGATAAAATGACCCTGATGTCTTAGCTCTTTATTTAGATGAAATTTTTGTAGTATGGCTGCTGCGTTTGAGGATGCAATAATAGTTTGATTATTATCTATAAGGATAAATCTTGTATTTTTATCTATATCTGCTGCTTTTTTTGCTAAGAGTCTTGATATCCTTTTATCAATATCATCTGCTAAAATATCGTCCATTACATCTAGTGAACTTAAAAATTTAACATCTTTTTTGAGGGTATAGAGATGGTTGTTCATTAATTTAATTGTTATCTGCATTTGATTGAATTGTTCATCAATAGTTTGTTGCAGTAATTTTGATTCTGTAAATGACATCGTATAAACTAATAAAATAAAAAAGGGTATAAATCCTATAATTAAAAAAGAGATAAATAGCTTTTTTCGTAAAGATTTTTTAAACATTTAATCGCTCCATTTATATAAAACTTTAAAATTATTATCAATATTTTTGACTTCTATATATCCGACTGCACCATCAATTTTTTTAAGAAAAGATTTTATACTTTTTTGTGATTTCATACTAAGAGGTGGGCGATGTCCTAAGTAATGCTGTTTTATCCAGTATATTTTTAATCTATTAGAACTCATATGCAAAACATTTTTATTAAAACTTTCTCGTATCTTATTGTTTGCTTCTAAATTGATTGGGATGATTTTCATATTATTTAAATAAGTTAATTTTTTGAGATAAATGGCTTTTATTTGAGCCTTTGAAATTTTATTTATATGACCATTTGTGATTAGAGCATAATCATTTGCATATACAAATTGAGAAATACAATGAATCCACAAAATACTTTTGATAAGTTTTTTCATCAAAAAAGTACCGAGAAAGAGAGCAGTAGTTTATCATATTTTTTTAAAGTATGAAATTGATATTCAGCTTTAAGTGCAATAGGATAAGCTGGTCTATATGTATATGCAAATATTGAGGAGCTATCTTGTAAAGCTGTTACTTTATCATCGTATGATTCAACTCTAATAATTGCCGTATGTTTTTGTGTAATTCTATACAAGCCTTGAATATATAAAGCATAGTTGGTCGCTAGTCCATTAGGAGATTCTTGGTGTCCAATCTCTCCCATGAATTGATAATTTTGAGAATCATATTTTGCACTAAAGAGCATATAATATAAATCTTGTTCTTTATTTGATGCAGTAGTATACTCCTCATCCTGCTCTTCAGTTTCATCATCTTCATACTCTTCGTCGATTAATCTGTGTAATTTATTAAAGTATCCAATATTAATTTTAGTTGTAAAGTTTTCTTTTTCGTAGGATATTCCAAAACCATAATGTTTATTGATTCTATAGTTACTATATTTATTATCAATGTCTTCATTATTTTGAACCATTATATCTATCTTAAGTTCACTATCTTTAATATTACTATAGGCTGTATAAAGTCCTGTTGTAAATTCTGGAAAAATGATATTTGTACTAATTGGATCAGAACTTGTGTCTCTTAAAACATTAATCGGTAAAAGATTCCAAAAACCAATAGGCGAGAGATATTTACCAACTCTTGCCATATAGTTTTCATTAAATGTGTAGTCTACATATAATCGTTCCACATATAAGCTTGTATCTTTTTGTGTAAGAGTAATATCATCTTTTACTTTTTTAGTGTAAAAATTTTTGTATTCAATCTCAGCCATATATGAAAAATGTTGATAATTTCCATAGCTTAGTAGTGCTATATCATCTAGTTTGTATTTATCTGAAGATTTTGTGTGTTCATATTCTGTTGAGAAATAGCCACCAAGGTAAATTGGTAATGATGAAATTTGAACACCATCACCAAGCTCATAACTATCTTTAGCCTGCAATAAGGAGAAAAACAGGCTAAATAAAATAAGGAAGATTTTCAAATATAACCTTTACATAAAGAGTTCAAGTATAATAACACCTAATATGTTAAGGTGTTATTATATTTATGGATTTGGTCCATTGTGACAATCATAGCAGCTTACTTGATGTCCTTTTACAAAACTTTTTGTTCCATGTTCTACACTTAATGTTCTTGCACTAAATGTTTTAGATAACGCTGAACCTCTGTAATCATTTCCATGACAAGCTTTACATTGTGCTGAGTTGTTCTCTGCTACATGTTGATGTGAACTTACCCAATCTTGCCCAATAGTATGCATACCATGAGGTCCGCCTGTTGTTGTGCTTGGCATTGTAGAGTGACATGATGTACATTCTGCAATTGTTCCACTATGTCCTTGAACATTGATACTTTGTAAGTTATCAGAAAGATGACTTGTTGGAAAGATTGCATGTGTTGAGCCATGACATGCTGAACATTGTAATTTTCCATGACCTGTAGAGTATCGGTACATACTTACACCAGCTTTTGGTGTATTTGAATTTGTTGCAAATCTTGTATCTAGCGTATTTCTTAAAGTGCCGTTTTGGAGTGCTGAAGTATATCTGTTTCCATCTTGATGACATGCTTGACAGTTTGGTACATCGAGCCAGCCAGTTCTACTTGCACTACCTACATCACTAAGTGTTCCATGACAGCTTTGACACTGCATCTCTTGGTTTCCATTACTGTCTTTAGCATCGCCCATAGCACCTCTTAGACACTGTGTCGTTGAACCTGGGTGACAACTATAACATGCTGTTCTATTTGCTGAGTCATTTAAACGCAGTCCATTAGCAGGGTCAATGACACCAGAATGTTTTGAATGCAGAGCAGTTGTGAGCGGTTGCGCATTTCCTATACTTGTAGTTCCGAGTGCATTTGAACTATGGCATGCTGCACATAAAATAGGAGTGCCTGATTTTGCTGTATTGTAAAGACTTGAGTTGTAGTCATAGCCTCCTGTTTTTAATGTATCTAAATCTGCTTGAGAAATCACATGGTTTTCATCATGTAATTTTAAGATATTAAATTTGTAATCTTTGAGTCTGTTAGGATTATTTTCCCAACCAGCGATAGGTTTTGCATCAGTTGATGTTACACTACTTGCATGACATTTCGCACAATCCATCTCATCACTTACTGGAAGGACGATATTTGCAGATGTAAGAATAACGCCATTTGTATCCTTAGCAATGACTTTTACCATAGGATAGTAGTTTGTTGTATTTGTATCATCACGATTGATGATAGGAATTGCCATTGCTTCAAACCAGTTAAAGGTAGAACTATATGTTAATGGCTCTGGTGTTGTTGAAGCCATTTTATTACCTTGTAAACCAACATCAGGGGTATTCGAACTTTTTGGAAAAAGTGATGTTGGAAAAAGGGAAGTTGCATAACTCCAAAAGTTTGTTTTAGTACTACTTATAGTATTTATGCTATTGTTGTAGTCATATGACTCATAAGTAAGAATAACACCATTTGTAATGTGTTTATTCGATGTCCCTGTCTTTGTGATAAGCTGTGCATTTAGATTGTTGTATGGTGGTAAAATTGTAAAGACTGAAAAGTCACTACCATCCATACAGTGCATACCTAAATCATTCCATGCAAGGAGTGTGTATGTATCACTTGAACCGCCCGTAGTTGTTCCTCCTCCAGTAGTTCCACCTCCACCAGTAGTAGTTCCACCATCTTCATCATCACTATCTTCATCTTCATTATCAGTATCATTTCCATGATTGTTTTCAAGATTTGTCTTGTATTTGTCCTTTTCTTCAAGTGATGTTTGAAAATGCTCTTTTGCTGCATCTTTAGAGACAACATCACTTTCATTCTCGGAAGTAATACGTGCAATAGCTGCATCATCCAAGTTAGTGTTATCTTTTGATAAATCTCTTGTATCATTAGCAGGGTTTGATGTTATTGTGATGCCGTTGCTCGCATTTTTATCTGTATCAAGTGTTTGAAGTACTTGTAAAATATTTACAACTCTTGCATCATTGATGTCACTTGTTCCAACCAAATCAAGAGGAGTAACAACGCTGTAGGTTTTATCCATTTTTTTCTTACCAAGTGTTGTATTTCCTACTTTAAATGTAACCTCTTCATTGAGCTTGTATTTAAAGTAACCGTTTCCATCTGTTTTTCCACTATAAGAATTTGACTGGTATTCTAAGCCTTGAACCTCTTTATCTAGAAAAACTCCTACACTCGCTACCGATGCAGTCGTACCTTCTGAGTTGCTAGAACTTCCGCAACCACCAAATGAAAAGATAAGTGCAAATGATGTACAAAATGCAAAATATTTCATGATATCTCCTTTTTGTTTATATCTGAGGAGAATGATAAAGGATGAAAATGAAGATTTTATGAAGATTGGGTGATTTTGTATCCAACTCCTCTAATATTGAGTATAAAATCTTTGTTATTGAGTTTTTTTCTTAAATTTTTTATATGGACATCGATAACATTACTTTGTTTTATTGCGTAATTATCTTTATTGATATGTTCACTTAATTGATACCTAGTTAAAACAATATTTTGATTTTTCATAAAAAGTTCAAGTAAGTCAAATTCGGCAGATGTTAGATTGATTTCATTTTTGTTGATAAAAACTTGATGAGTCATTATATTCAAAGTTACATCAGCAACTGTAATTAGGGATGATTTTTCTTTTGAACCTTTTCGTAGAAGTACTCTCATCCTAGCTAATAGTTCTATATTTGAGTAGGGTTTACAAAGGTAATCATCGGCACCAGAATCTAAAACTTTTACTCTGTCATTTATCTCAGAATTTGCAGAAAGCATTAAAACTGGAACATCTATTTGTATTTCTCGAATCTCTTTAAGGAGTTCTAATCCATCTCCATCACCGAGATTCCAGTCGAGTAGAATGATTGAATAACTATACTTATCAATATAGTTTTTTGCATTATTATATCCAGTAGCAATGTCACTAGAATACTTTTCATTTTTCAAAAGTTTTTGAAGTTGTTTTGCTGTTAAATTATCATCTTCAATTATTAATACATTCATAAGGTCATCCTAAATTAAACAAAACTTTTTTTACCACTTTTATCATACATATCTTTATATCTAAAAGTTATGAGATTTTGCATAACAGCAAATAAAACTATGAAGTTTAAAAAGCTACTGCCTCCATAACTAAACATCGGTAGTGGTACTCCAACGACAGGGGCAAAGCCTATAGTCATTGATATATTTACACCCATATAAATAAAAATCATAAAAGATATGGAAACTGTAACTACTTTAATGTAGTAATCTTTGTTAAAGATACTTAAACTAAGTAGATGCAAAATAAGTAATGCATAGATTGAAATAAGAGCAAGTGCTCCTAAAAAGCCAGTTCTTTCTACTACAAACGCAAAAATAAAATCACTTGTAGCAATTGGTAAAAACTTCATTTGCGTTTGGGTTGCATCTTCTTTATCTTTACCAAACCATCCACCTGAACCTATAGCTATGATTGATTGTTGCACATGGTAAGATGGCTTTTCACTTAAAAAGTCAGTAATTCTCTCTTTTTGATAGTCATGAAGTAAAAATTTGTATGCAATGGGAGAAAATAACAAAACAATGGTTGCAATTGTCGCAAGTATTTTCCAATAAACGCCAACATAAAATAAAACTCCAAAACCAATAAGTAAAAGCACCATTGCCGTGCCTAAGTCAGGTTCTTTTGCAATAAGAATAAATGGAAGTAAAATATAAAAACTAAGTTTTAGAAACTCTTTGAGTTTGTATCCATGAAGTGGGGGCGGAGATTTGTTTATAAGATAAGCTAACATTAAAATGAGTGCAGGTTTGACAAACTCTGAGGGCTGCATCGTTGCGTTTACGAATGGAATATTTATCCACCTCTGTGCACCTAAGCGAGAATGTCCAAACAGTTCAACAGCAAATAAAAGAGCAATATTAGCCCAATATATAAAAGGGATTATCCAACTCATTCGTCGTATGGGTAGAATAAAAATGATTAAAAAAGTGACAAAGGCAATACCTACATAAGCTACCTGTTTTTGTGCAAGTGCTGGGACAGCTTCACCGATAAGCCAATTTGACATAATTACGAGAGGAATGATAAGAATGATAGAAAGAAAGTCAAATTGTGATAAAATACTCTTATCAAATCTCCACAAATTTGTATCTCCAAATTAAAATTAATTTTATTGTAACATAAAGGTAAGCAAGAATGATAAACACAGAAGAATATATATGTAATAATCCTGAGCGTTTAGATACGTTTTTAACAACACAAATAGGACAAACACGCTCCCAAATAGCAGGATTGATAAAACATGGTTGTGTTTTTGTTGATACTAAAAAAGTTGCTCGTCCAGGTGTTAAACTTAAAGTTGGACAAACTATAAAAGTAGAATTTCCAGAAGCAAAAAAAGAGAAAGCTCTTGATGTTGATTTTGACGTAGAAATTCTTTACGAAGATGATGATGTATTAGTTATTAATAAACCAAGTGGAGTAACAGTTCATCCAGCACCAAGTGTAAAAGATGCAACTTTAGTTGATTGGTTGAAACATAAAGGGATTAGACTTTCAACGATAAGTGGAGAAGAACGTCACGGAATTGTACACCGTTTAGATAAAGGTACAAGTGGAACTATGGTTGTAGCAAAAAATAATGAAGCGCATGAATTTTTATCTAAACAATTACAAGATAAAAGTATGGGACGTTATTATATAGCTGTTGTTACCCCTCCGTTAAAAGAAGATGTTACAATAATAGAATCAAATATTGGCAGAAGTTCACATAACCGTTTAAAAATGGCATGTGGGTTGGCACATGGCAAATATGCAAAAACTATGTTTAAACATTTAGCATTAAGTGGCGATGAAAATACGCAGCTAATTGCTTGTAAACTTTTTACTGGAAGAACACATCAGATACGTGTTCATTTAGAGAGTATAAATCGTCATATTTTGGGTGATCATATCTATGGTTTAAGCCCTAAAGTAGAGAAATCGGAACGTATTTTGCTACATGCTTATTTGATTTATTTTATTCATCCAACTACAAAAGAAAAGTTATTTTTCAAAGCTGAATTTGATGATATAATGAAAAATACAATATATAATAAATTTGATACGGAGATTTTAAATGAAGTTATCGATACTGACTACATTATGCACAGCTTCACTACTGATTCTTAGTGGTTGTGTATCTAGTACACCAAAACCAGCAGAAAAACCTGTAATAGACTCTACTCTTCCTGTTATTGCCTTAACAAAAAATGGAATAATACGAGATATGAGAACTGTTGCGTTTGAATGGAAAAGTATACAAGACCCACGGGTAAATGCAATATATATTTATAAACAAGATTTAAGTGATAAAGAGTCAAAAAAACTAACTTTTTTAAAAAGTATAAATAATAGATTTCAAACTCATTTTGTTGATAATTCAAATCATACAGATACAAGATACAAGTATGCATTTAAAGTTGCTTCAAAAACTGCTGAGGGTAAGTTGAGTCAAGTATATAAGGTGAACACTTTACCTGTTTTACAGTCAGTAACATGGATACATTCTATAGCTGGTATGCCAAGAATGGCTAAGATTATATGGCGTCCTCATTCAAGTGAAAGAGTAAAAACATACATAATCGAAAGAAAAACTTTTGAAGATAAAAAGTGGCAAGAAATAGATAGACTCGATGGTAGATTAAACGCAGAGTATATAGATGAAGATTTAGAAGATAGCCATGTTTATCTTTATCGTTTGAGAGTTGAAACATTTGATGGTATTATATCAACACCTTCTGAAATTGTAAAAGCTGTGACAAAAGCATTACCTCAAAGTATTACTCAGATACAAACAACAAGAACATTACCTAAAAAGATAATGATTACGTGGGAAAAATCAGGACTAAAAGACTTTAAAAGATACTATGTTTATAGAGCAGAGAGTAGTGATGGTAGATATGAACTTATTGCAAAACTTTATAACAATACATTTACAGATACAGTTGATGAAGACGGAAAAGCTTATTTTTATAGAGTAAGCGTAGTTGATAAAGATAATTTAGAAAGTGAGCATGAAAAAAATAGTGTTATGGGCAGGACTCTTACAAAACCATTAGCACCAACTGTTGTAGAAGCAAAGTTATCTCAGGGCACAGTAAAATTAACGTGGAACAAAAATGATGCAAGAGTGAAATATTATATGGTTGTTCGCAAGCACAAAGAGGGTTGGTTTAAAGAAGATGTAAAAAAAATAAATCATATTCAAAATAATAACTTTATTGACAAAGATATAAAACCTGATAGTACATACAATTATATTGTATATGGTGTAGATAAAAATTCTCTTGTGTCAAAGCCGAGTGTGGCTGTAAATATAGTGACTGCTGAGTCAAACAAAATTATTGATGCGCCACAAGACAAACAATTAGAAAAATCAGTAAAAACGCAACCAAATATAGAGAAAAAATCTACTCAAACGCAAGACATTATAGTTCCTGCACAAGATATAGATTTAAACGAGATTTAATGCCACATTTACATATAAAAGAATTTAAAGAGATAGCGTTTCCAATGCTAAAAGATGAAGTAAGTTTTAACTTCATTGCTGAAAATATGAATCATAATGATGAGAAGCTCATCTCTGTTACTATTGATAGTGAAGATTTTTTTCTTTTAGTAAAAGAGGAAGAAAATAGAAAACTACTTAAGACAGATAAGCTAACGCGTCCTGCATCTATACATAATGTACATAAAGCTTTATTGGCTTATGCAAAAGCTGCATCTTTAGAAATCATAGCTTCAAATGTTCCAGAAGCTCAAAAAAACATACACTTACAAGAAGAAACAGCTTTAAAAAAGATAGAGTATTTTGCAAATAATTTTCCTATTGATAAAGAAATTCGAATAGAAGTTGGTTTTGGTTCAGGAAGACATCTTCTTCATCAAGCTGCAAGTAATCCTAATATTTTGTTTATAGGAATTGAAATTCATCGTCCATCAATTGAACAGGTTCTAAAGCAAAGTGTCATTCAAAAACTAGATAATTTACTTGTTTTGGATTATGATGCAAGGCTTTTTATGGAATTAGTTCCATCAAATCTTGTTGGTGCAATTTATGTCCATTTTCCTGTTCCTTGGGATAAAAAACCACATCGTAGAGTTATCTCCACATCTTTTATAGAAGAATCACGACGTGTTTTAAAAGTTAATGGTACTCTAGAACTTAGAACAGATAGTGAAAATTATTATGCCTATTCGTATGAGACTTTTATTGCGTTTAAAAAAACAACTCTACATATAAATAAAAATAGAGATATAGCAGTAAGTTCTAAGTATGAAGATAGATGGAAAAAGATGGAGAAGAACATTTATGATGTAACAATGATAAATGAAGAATTATCTGAACAATTAGCTGTAGAGGGTGATTTTATATTTTCTAAAGTTTCTCTTTCTTTAGAGCAAATAGTAAAACTACACAATCAAACATTTAGATTTGAGGGTGGATTTATACATTTTGAGAGAGTTTATCAGACTAAAGATGGTGCAATGCTGCGTTTATCTATGGGTAGTTTTGACCGACCTGAGCATTTATATATTTTAATTAATGATACGAATGTAAGTTATTATCCTGAATTACCTCTTAAATCGAGAAGTAATTTATATGCACATAAAGAGCTCAATAAGGTTTTAAATGGATAAGGTGATAATGGCTAGCAATTTATCTTTAGCCTATTCTAAAGATGATACGATAATAAATAAGGCAAGTTTTTCTATTGATACGGGTAGTTTTGTTTTTATTACTGGGGCTAGTGGTAGTGGTAAATCAACACTTCTAAAATCTCTTTATGGCGCTTTAAAACCATTGGAAGGAAGTTTAGTTGTTGGTGGTGTAGAACTGAAAGGTGTACCAACCAAAAAATTGAATTTTTTAAGAAAACATCTTGGAATTGTTTTTCAAGATTATAAGTTAGTAAAAGAGTGGAGTATTGAAAAAAATATCATGCTTCCTCTTATTATAAATGGATATGAAAAGAGCGTTTCACAAAATCAGGTTGACTCACTATTAAAGCATGTTCGCCTGCAACATCAAGCTGGAAAATATCCACTAGAGTTAAGTGGTGGAGAACAACAACGTGTTGCCATGGCAAGAGCACTTGCACATAATCCAACACTGATTTTAGCAGATGAACCGACAGGAAATCTTGATGATTACTCCTCTCAACTTATTTGGAATTTGCTTGAAGGTGCAAATGAACAGCTAGGAACTACTATTATAGTTGTCACTCACCATATTCCAGAGACTATGAAAGTTGAATATAAGCATTATCATATTGAGTTTGGAGATATACGTGAAATCATTTAAAAACCACCTTTCTTTAGTTATTGCCTTAGTAAGTATTGTATTTTCTATTCAAGTATTTACTGTGGTCGACAGGTCTATCTCTGCATACAAAGAAAAATTAACAGCTGATTATTCTTTAGTAGTTGTTAGCCAAAGTAGACTCAAATCACAAGAATTAAAAGGTAAAATACCTACACTCGCATCAATAAGTGAAATTTCTCCAGATAGTGTAATAAAAAAATTAAATACAAAAATAAGTAAAAGTAACCTTGAGCTTTTAAAAGTAACTCTTCCTAAATTTTATAAATTACAATTTACCAAATATCCTAGTCCACAGGAAGTAAATAAAATTACAAAAAAATTATTAAAAATGAAGTCGATAGTAAAAGTTGAGAGTTTTGCGACTACGCACGACACTATATATAACTTACTCTTACTATTTAAAACAGTTATCTCTGTTTTGGCCTTTTGTATAATGATTGTCACGCTATTGTTGATATTTAAAGAACTTAAAATTTGGCAATTTAATCATAATGAGAGAATGAGTATTATGAGCTTGTTTGGAGCACCTACTTGGTTGCGTTCAGCAGTATTGTTTAGGCTTGCAATTGTAGATGCATTGATTTCATCCGCTGTTGCGTTTAGTATTTTTGCATTTATCTCTTCTAGCAGTTGGGTGAGCGAACAATTACATACTATTGGTATAAACATTATAGTCTTTGATAAAGTAAATGACTTTTTTGTCATGCTTGGTGTTTCTCTTATTGTTTCAAATTTATTAGTAGCATTTATAGTTTTAGGTCACAAAGAAGAGGTATGATGAAGTATCTGCTTCTTGGAATATTTTTTATATCTTCTTTGCTTTTTGCGGGAACACAAACAGATAAAAAAATAAATAAAACAAATTCAAAATTACATTCTTATAGTAAAAACTATGCCAATATAAATAAAAAAATGCAAAAAAATGCAAAAGCAATTTTAAAACAAAAACGTCAACTTCATAAGCAAATAAAGTATTTGGATAAGTTAAAAAAAGAACTATTTTCTAAAGAAGTGAATTATGATGAAAATATCAAACAGCTTCAAGCCTTAAAAAAATCTCAAAAAGTATTAAAAGAGAAACAAAATAAATTAGAAGAAAAATTAGTTTTTGTAATAGCGAAAAGTGTTTCTTTGTCTGTTGTATTAGAAGAAAAATATCCTGAAAATAAAGAGTCATTAATTCAAGTTGAAGTTTTAAAAATAATGTTGAAATCTTCTCAAAATAAAGTAAAAGAGTTAAGTGAAATCTTTTTTGAAAATCAAAAGAGCATAAATTTACTTCAAAGTTATGCGAATAGATTAGAAACAAGTATCTCTGATATAGATAAAAAGAGAAAGAAACTCACTAGAACTACAAAAGCAAATAAGTTGGCTTTACGAAAATTACAAAAAGATAAAGCC
>Ga0256826_1001139_pt1 | contig 16449 bp, 15 predicted proteins | sample CV79metaG_FD_185975 | JGI IMG/M metagenome (GOLD analysis project Ga0256826, IMG submission 185975) | Hydrothermal vent microbial communities from East Pacific Rise, Pacific Ocean - CV79 | ecosystem: Environmental > Aquatic > Marine > Hydrothermal vents | place: Pacific Ocean: East Pacific Rise...
CAAACCCTGAATGGGGAATTGATGTTTTAAACCGTGTATGGCCAATGCTTGAAGATGTAGCTGTTTTAGAAAGCAGAGCATCTCAAGAAGGAAGATACATCAATATGTATGTAACTCCGAGTAAGAAGTAATACCCCCTAAAACTATGGTAGGACTCTCCTACCTAGATTAAACACTCCAATAGATTTTGCAAAGGATAATAATTGATAAATAATAATTATAATAAACTTTATCTTTATAGTCAAAACTTATCAATATTAGTAGTAGAAGATTATAAACCTTTGCGTGATGATTTGATAGAAACTTTTGAAAACTTTTTCGATGAAGTTTTGTTTGCTTCTGATGGAGAAGAGGGTCTTTGTACTTATCGTAACTATTATAAAACACATTCAAAATATATTGATATTGTAATATCTGATATACATATGCCTCATAAAAATGGTGTAGAGATGAGTACTGAAATACGAGATATAAATCCTCATCAAAATATTATTATTTTGTCTGCTCATTCTGACAAAGAGTATCTTTTATCTTTTATAGATATTGGTATCACTAAATTTATATCCAAACCTATAGACAAGCTAATTTTATTTGAAGAGTTGTATAAACTATCTATGCAAGAGAGTATAAAAGAAAATGAAAATAAAAATAGTCATATCATATATTTAGATTATGGGTATTCTTGGAATTTTAACAAACAGATATTATTTAAAGATGAGAAACTTATAGACCTAACAAAGTACGAGATTATTATATTGGAGCTTTTGATTAGTAAAAAAAATATTATCTGTACAAACAATGATATATTATATGTATTTTATCTACATAAGTACGAAGTGCAAGAATCTAATATCCGTAATCATATATTTAAACTTCGTAGAAAACTTCCTTCTACGATGATAAAAAGTGTTTATGGGAGTGGATATACTCTATTAATCTCTTCTAAATAGGTAAAACAATATCAAATCTAACACCATTTAGAGTATTATTGACATTTAATTTTCCCCTATGATGTTCTTCTATAATTGTTTTTGACATATATAAACCCAATCCTGTACCATTTTGTATATCTTTTGTACTAAAATATGGGTTAAATATTTTTTTGATTGTACCTTTATCTATCCCTCCACCATTATCATAGATACTAATTGTTAGTTTATTTTCTTCTATTATAGTCTCTATCATTATTTGAGGATTTTTTATATTTTTATGCTCAAAGTTATCTTTTGCATTTATAAATATATTTAAAATGACTTGAATAATTTCATTTTCATAGATTTCTAATTCTATATTATCGTTTAGTTTTTTACATATATTTATATTTTTAATAGTAAAAGAGGTTTCTATAATGTTTAAAGCCATTTCTATGGTTTTATTTATATTAGAGGTTTTTTTCTCTTTATCGATATTAAAAAAGTTTCTAAAATCATCAATAGTTTTACTCAAAAATGATACATAGCCTTCTATTTGATTTAACTTTTTATTGTTATATTCTAAAAATTTATCTCTTACTTTTTTATCATCAAATTTATGATATTGAAAGTTTTGTTTTACTTCTATATTTACAATGGCACTATTAATAGAAGATAATGGTTGCCTCCATTGGTGGGCTATCATTGCTATCATCTCACCCATTTGAGCTAGTCTTGATTGGTTTTGTAGGAGAGTCTCTTTACTATGTATCTCTTTGATTGCTTCATTTACTCTATCTTCTAGGCTAGAATTAACTTGTTGTAGAGTTGCTTCTGCATATTTTCTTTTATCTATTTCTGATTTTAGTCTTCTATTGGCATATATGACTATACTTAGTATCAAAAAAGAGATAAATAGTATCTGCCATACTAAAGTATAATTTATAACTTCTTTATATTTAACATCTATCCATTTTTCAAATATTTCATCTTGAGTCACTCTATCCATAGTAGCCATAGCTTTATTTAATATAGATAGAAGTATAGGTTCATCGCTTCTTACAGCAATGCTTCCTTCTATATTGCTATTGGGATAATCTGTCATTACTTTGAGTGTATCTTTGTATTTTTGTGTTAGACTATAATTCATTATTATAGATGCTCCAATAGCCCCAAATAATTCCCCACTTGCTACTTCTTTTAGTCCATTTCCTTTTACTTTGACATATTTTATCTTTGGGTGGTTATTATCTAAATACTCCATAAGATGAATATAATCTCTATTTATAGCAACTTTTTTATTATGTAGTTTATCCATATTAAAAAGATAAGGTTCATTTATCTTTGTGACTAGAACGAGATTATCTTTTCCTGCTGATATGGTTGATTTCATAAATGGTACAGTTTGTGGAGATGTTTGAATGATAGGCATTGTGATACATTTTTTGTTGTAAGCTAATGTAAATTGCTCTTTGATACTATACGCATAAACTAATTTAAATTTTTTACCAATGATTTTCTCTACGCGTTTATAATAATCAACACTTTCACCTATTGGTTTTCCATTTTTCATCATAGTATATGGTGGGACATTTACATAATAACACATAGAGATTGTTTCTTTATTGTCAAGATACTCTTGTTCCTCTTTTGTAAGATGTATGATTTTACTTTTAGCACTTTTATAGATGAAATTTTTTAGATTTATCTTATGGTATTTGATAGAATTTGAATAAGAATATGTATATGCAATACTATCTATTTTTGATGGGTTTAAGTTACCAAAATTTTTCATATCTCCCAATAAGTTTTTTAAAATATTTGCTTCATAGTAATATGCTTCTTTACTCTTTTTTTGGGTATTGTACTTGTGGTAGATAATATCTACCATTTCATCAATATTTGAAAAAGCATATTTAAAACCTTTTTTTGTGGCTCTATACATCTTTGCTACAAGTTTTGGTCTATTTTTGAGTGTCTTTTCTAAAGTAAAAAGAATATCCCCATATCTATTTAATCCATAATCTTGAAGATTTATAACATTTAATTCAATACCTTTATTTTTCGCAAGATATGGTTCATTGGATATGTAACCTACTACTAAATCTACCTCTTTATTTTGAAGTTGTTTTATTTTATCTGTTATATTTACTTTTTGTATATTTATCCCATTGATTTTTAATGCAGACTCTAGGGCATTACCATTCATATCATTATATAAAGCTACTTTTTTATTATTTATCTGCGAAAATGTAGTTATATTTGATGATTTTAAACTCATAAGTATATAGGGAGACTTTTGATATATAGCCATTAGTCCAACTAGCTTTTTGCCTTTAGCTGTCTCTAATATAACAGAAGAGTCACTAACGGCAAAAGAAGTTTTACCTTGTTCTAAATCCAAAAGAGTATTGGTTTTATTGTTATATTCTAAAAGTTCAACTTCTATTCCCTCATCTCGATAAAAACCTTTTTCAATCGCTGAGATAAATCCAGCAAATTGAAATTGTGTTTTCCATTTGAGTTGTAGTTTTACTTTTTCTAATCCATTTGCATTTAATGTAAAGATAAGTGACAATATCAAGAGTATAATTTTCAAAAAAAATCCATTTAATTTATTTATTTTAACATAAAATTACTATTTACTCACTACTGTCTGTTATACTTTTTAGATAAATAAATAAGGAAAAAATATGAAAAAACATTTAAATATATCTCTTTTGAGCTTGGCTACAGTATCTGTATTACTTTTATCGGGGTGTGGGAGTAACTCTTCTTCAGATAATAATCCTATTGGTCATTTTGTTGGTAATCCACATGAAGTAGCAGATACAGTGATTGCTGAACAACGCAAAATATTAGCTGATAGTATCGTAGGAAAAGATGTTGGAGCACAATCTCCTAGAAATATAAATTCTTTACTTGGATATAATACTAAAAAAACTACCACAGCACCAGTATCTACAAAAATGAACCTTTGTAATATACATTTTCATAAAAGTGCTGAACATAAAGGTGGAGAGTTTACACTATATGCTGGAAATGGTAATGGAGAAGGGTATGGTGGAGGTTATAAATATTCTGGGACATTAACAGAATCAGAGTTAACTAAAGTTGAAATTGCTGATGCCCATAACCCATTATATTCTGGTGATACTATTGAAGTACATTATGTATATACTTCTGATGATGTAACTCCTGGAGAAGGATTGGGTGCTTGTCTTTCAAAAGATAGAGCAGTTGGTACTCAACCTCTATTACGAGTAGAAACACAAGTTTATGTTCTTGTAAATGATGATAAAGCACTTGACTTTACCAAATTGACAGCAGTAACACAAGCAAATGGTTTCTATCAAGCACCAAATATACCTAGCAATACAGGTACAGCAGTTCATTATGAAGGTTCAACTACTGGTCCTGACTATAATGAAAAAGTTTCAACTTTACAAGTTACTTGGAATGTTCGTCCAAATATTGCAAAAGTAAATATTTCAACAGTAGATACTTGGTTTCATCATAATGATTTTGCAGAACATCACGCTCACGCAGTTAGAAATTTAGTTGTAAACCCTGAACTTCTTTCAGAAATTAAATAATCAAAACTTTTAAACGCCATTTTGTGGCGTTTTGAGAGTTTAACTTTTAAAACCAAATAAATACTTCCTAACTTCCTAACTAACTAACTAACTAACTAACTAACTAACTAACTAACTAACTAACTAACTATCTTATATCCTATACCGTGAATATTTTGTATCATATCTTTTGGTAATTTTTTTCTTAATTTAAATAGTATTGTTTTTAGTGAATCTTCGTGACCTTCCACATATTCATTCCAAAGAGAATATATCATATCATCTTTAGTTAAAATATTATTTACATTAGTTATAAGTGATATAAGGATTATCTTTTCTTTGTTTGTTAAATGAATTATTTTACCATTACATCTAAGCTCTTGACAATCATAATTCCATATATAACCATTTGTAAATACCTGTTTTTTTACAGCAATAATTTTGAAGTTACTTAATTCATATATCACTTTATCAAGAGATTTTTGTAAAACAACTTCGGAAATAGGCTTTATGAGATAATCACTCAATTTTAAACTCATTACTTTTAATAGTGTGTTTATATTTTTATCTTCTGTGAGTACGATAACCTTACATATATGGTCATATTTTCGTATCATAGAGAGTAGTTCTATTCCATTTATTTTGGGAATATTTATATCTATTATCAAAATATCGGGTTTTTTTTCTTTATAGATTTGGTATGCTTTTTCTCCATTATCAGCTTCATATACAGCTTCAAATACTTGTTTAAAATGGCTAACATAATTTTCTCTTAATAGTCTTTCACTATCTACAAATAAAATACTATAACCATATTTATTCATTTCTCTTGCCTTTGTTATTTTGATAATATTTGAGTAATTATATTAAGAGATTGTTGTTAAATTGTTTGAATTGTTGTAATTATTTGAATTTGAGATATTATGAGTAGATATTGTGCCATATCAAGAGATATGGCACGAGTTAAAAGATATTATTTATGGTGATGGTATAATAGTACCATAAACTTCAACAGTTGCCATATGAAGAGATGGACTTGCAACACCTTTTATAATAATATATTTACCAGTAGCCGTAGTTGTAGCTACTGGAATATATTGAGGAGATGCTATACCTTTTAGTGCATATATCTCTGTCGCACCTGCTAATACAGTAGCACAATTAGCTCCTACTGGACAAGGAATATTTGATAAATATACCTTAGCTCCTTCTAGTCTACCCAATATACCACTCAAAGGTGACTGACGGTTTATAACCATAACACCTGATACTTTTATATCATCGTGAAATGGTAGTTGCCACCAGTTTAGTGTATTACTCACATTATTAGTTTCGCTATGTGTACTAATATTATTATCTATTGCATCACCTGCTAATGTTCCTCCCAATGTACTACCTTGACTTGCGACCATAGATGCCGTATCAATTATATTTACATCTGATACAATCGCACCATTTACTTCAATGTTGGCTAAACCAATACCATTTGTTTGAGTTGATGAAGCTTTTATGATAAGGTATCTACCTTTGATTTTGGGTACTGATTGTGTTTGTATGTCAGTAGAACCTGTTAGTGTATAAGTGTATTTACAATTAGCCCAAAGGAAGTTTGTATCATCTATTGGAGTATCTGAAATACATACACCTGCTCCATTTAATCTATCACTATATGTTGTAGTATTGATAGGATTATCTGAACGATTAAGTATTCTGATAGTATCTACGGTAGCTTCTCCAAAAAAATAGACTTGTAAGTAGCCGTTAGTATCTCCATTATCATTTACAGTAAGTGATGTTAAATTTGTATCAACAGCGTTAGCACCTACAAAAGTAGTATTAATAGTACTTGCTGTAACTATTTTATCTTTGGTAAGATCAGGAAAGACTTCACCATAAACTTCAATAGTAGCTAGTTCTATATATTGAGTATCTCCACTATCTCTCGCAAGAATAATATATTGTCCATATTGTTCTGTTGGGATAGTAAATGTTACATCTGTTTTAACTGTTGTTGATGTACTTGATATTTTAGCTACTTTATATGCTGTTGCTATATCAAATTTTGTGTGAGTAAATGGATATTTAGAAAGATAAACAGTTACATTATTTAATCTATTATTTATTATAGCATCACCTCTACCTAAGATATGAATAGCTGTTACTCTAGCTGTAGAATTAAAATCTACTTGTACCCAAGGCTTAGGGTCACTTGTATTTGTAGTTGAAAAAGTAGTTGGTTGATTATCTATTGCATTTGAAGCAGGAAAAGAAGAACCATTTACATAAATACTACTTTCACTTGCCGTACCAAAAGGATTGGCTATATCAATTTTATTTACCAAATCTATAATTACTTGAATTTCGGCAGGTGTTGGAGTTGTTCTGTTTACAAATGTCCCAGCAATTAATCCTGCTGTATAATCTTTTCCCGTAATAGCTCTACTTACACCCACAATCAAATTTAATTGTGTAAATGTTACAGATACACCATTTGTATTTCCTGCTATATCTTCAACAACTTCTGCCATTGAATTAAATGGTGCATTTACGCTATCTATGATAGCTTGGATTTCAGCAGATGTTGGAGTTGCTTTGTTTACAAAAGTCCCTATTTTTAGTGCTGATGTGTAATCTCTACCAATTATAGCACCACTTACACCAGTAATTGTATTTAATTGCGTAGCTGTTACAGATACACCATTTGTATTTCCTGCTATATCTTCAACAACTTCTACCATTGCATTTGCTTTAGCATTTACACTATCTATGACAGCTTGGATTTCAGCAGATGTTGGAGTTACTTTGTTTACAAAAGTCCCCACTTTTAGTGCTGATGCATAATCTCTACCACTTATAGCACCAGTTATTCCAGTAATTGTATTTAATTGTGTAGCTGTTACAGATACACCATTTGTATTTCCTGCTATATCTTCAACAACTTCTGCCATTGCATTAAATGGTGCATTTACACTATCTATGATAGCTTGGATTTCAGCAGATGTTGGAGTTGCTTTGTTTGCAAAAGTCCCCACTTTTAGTGCAGATGTGTAATCTCTACCATCGATAGCACCAGTTATTCCAGTAATTGTATTTAATTGTGTAGCTGTTACAGATGTCGCATTTGTATTTCCTGCTATATCTTCGATAACTTCTGCCATTGCATTTGCTTTAGCATTTACACTATCTATGATAGCTTGGATTTCAGAAGATGTTGGAGTTGCTTTGTTTGCAAAAGTCCCCACTTTTAGTGCTGATGCATAATCTCTACCATCGATAGCACCAGTTATTCCAGTAATTGTATTTAATTGTGTAGCTGTTACAGATGTCGCATTTGTATTTCCTGATATATCTTCGATAACTTCTGCCATTGCATTTGCTTTAGCATTTACGCTATCTATGACAGCTTGGATTTCAGAAGATGTTGGAGTTGCTTTGTTTACAAAAGTCCCCACTTTTAGTGCTGATGCATAATCTCTACCATCGATAGCACCAGTTATTCCAGTAATTGTATTTAATTGTGTAGCTGTTACAGATACACCATTTGTATTTCCTGCTATATCTTCGATAACTTCTGCCATTGCATTTGCTTTAGCATTTACGCTATCTGTGATAGCTTTAATCTCATCAGCTTTAGGGTTTGTTTTGTCTATGAAAGTCCCTACTTTTAGTGCTGATGTATAATCTCTACCATCAATAGCACCACTTACACCATCAATGCTATTTAATTGCGTAGCTGTTACAGATTTACCATTTGCATTTCCTGCTATATCTTCGATAACTTCTGCCATTGCTGTAGAAATATTAGTACCACCTACGAGAATATTTGTAGAGTTTTTTCCATTAACACCATCTCCACCACAACCTACTATCAAAAAAAGGCTTGACGTGAGTATCAATAAATTTGATTTGATTTTTATAATATTTTTCATTTTATCTCCTTAAAAATTGTATGTGATACCAACAGTAATGGCATCTACTCTAATATCTGAATTGACAGATCTATAATCAAAACCTTTTGCTTGATATAAATTTACATAATCAGCAAATATTGAGAAACTATCATTTATCTTATAAGATAAACCTAGACCCCATTGGAAACTTTGTTCAGCTCTTGCTACATCGTTTAGTGGCATATTTGTAAGTCTAACTTCTCCATAACCTAAAAGAGCATAAGCAGATATACTATTATATGTATAACTAGGTTTTAGGTATATCCCAATATTTGTAAAGTCACTAGGATAATCTGACATATCTCCCGTACTTCCTTTAGGAGCAAAATAATCTACTTTTAGGCTACGACTATATCTTCCCTCAATTGATAAGAAATCATATATTTTATAACCAGCACTTATCATCACACTAGTAGCTTGAAAATTTTCTTCGCTATTTATATCTAGTAGTTTCATACTAGAAAAACCTAATCCTATATAATAGTTAGTATCTGTTTTAGGTATCTCTATAGGTATTACATCTATTAGTTCTCTATCTCCACCAGCATAAGAGTTAGTAGAAAGTGCCATAATTGACACCATTGATAAAATGATTTTTTTCATTTCTTTATCCTTGGTTTTGTATTTAAACGAAAGTATAGGTAAAGATTGTTTTTGAATTGTTTTCAGATGGGGAGTTTTATCTAGGAGTAGTGATTGTTTTTAGTTTCCATTCTTCTTAGCACCACGCCTCTTATGCCAAAAAGCTTACAAGAGAGCTTTTAATCAATGATATTGATGCTGATGTGTATGAGCAAAATGAGTCATTAAACAAAAGAGTGAGAACAGCAGAAAAACAGAGAGTTCCTTATGTAGTAATCATTGGTGATGAAGAGGTTACGAACAAAACTTTAGCCATTAGAGATAGACGAAACAAAGAACGATACAACCTAAGCGAAGATGAGTTTATGAACAAACTAACACAACAACTTAAAGAGGGAAAAATTTGAGCAGACAAAACGATAGAAACAACAGAGGAAGAAAAAAGGCTGATGACGTATTACTAAACGAGGCTATTAGAATTAATGAGCTTAGAGTAATAGGACTAGATGGAGAACAATTTGGTATTATCACAAGAAATGAAGCTATGGAGATTGCCGAAGAGAGAGGGCTTGACCTTGTCTTGATGTCTCCAAATGCAAAACCACCAGTTGCTAAAGTAATGGATTATGGTAAGCACAAATATGAACTTGAAAAAAAGAAAAAAGAAGCTAGAAAAAACCAAAAAATCATAGAAGTTAAAGAGGTTAAATTCTCTTGTAAAATAGCTGAAAATGATATTAACTACAAAGTAAAACACGCAAGAGAGTTTTTGGAAAAAGGAAAACACGTAAAACTTAGAGTATTTCTAAGAGGTAGAGAGATGGCAAACCCTGAATGGGGAATTGATGTTTTAAACCGTGTATGGCCAATGCTTGAAGATGTAGCTGTTTTAGAAAGCAGAGCATCTCAAGAAGGAAGATACATCAATATGTATGTAACTCCGAGTAAGAAATAGTTATACCGATACCCTACTTTGGGTATCTATCTCATTATGCTTAGAAGTTTTATATTCATTTGTATCAGTTTAGTCTTTACTAAAGCCGAGATAATCATTACAAAAGATATTATTTATGATACTATGAATAAAACATCTAAAATAATAGTTAAATCAGTTGGTTCAGATATTAGATATTTCACAAATAATCAAACTAATCAAGAAAAATGTCAAGAAATTCGTAGAAAATATTTTAATTACACACAGCATAGAAATAGTACCTTATTTGTAGAAAATATGAAAATCAAGAATTTATTATATAAACACAATTTAGACTCTTTTACATTAATCAATCAACAATCCCCAATAAAATTAAACCTATATAAATTAAAAAGAAAATCGTGTTCAAAAGAACATTTTAAACTCTTAAAAGAGAATGAAAAAAATTTCAAAAAGCTTTTTAATGAAAATAAAATTCTACATAAATTACTTGTTTTCAATCATATTGATTTTAAAACAACAATAGAATATGATGATGTAGATTTAGAAGAAGAGATTAAACACAAAAGTGCAAAAGAGGCATTAAGAAGACAGATGGCACAATAAGAAACCCTAAGGGTATTGGAATTAGTATAGATAATAAGGGCAATAAAACATAGTGCTGGTTTTATAACATCTAGATTAAATTATAAATAAAGGAAAATAATGATAAAAAAACATGATGTTAAAATAGATGAGGGAACAATAAAAGTAATAGAATCTTTTATTGAAGCAAAACTTCCTCAAGATTATAAAGAATTTTTATTAAAGTATAATGGAGGTTTTCCTAAAAAAAATATATTTAATCTTAATATTACGTCAATGTTAGGCAATTTTTATATAGTTAATAGTTTAAAAAATTGGACAGATTTTATAGAAGCATATAAGATTCATAAAAATCGTATTCCTAAAGAATTTATAACTATAGGTTCTGATGTAGGAGGAAATGAAATTCTTTTAGGAATAAAAGATAAATATAGAGGTAAAATTTACTTTTGGGATCATGAAGAGGAAGTTGAAGATGATGAAGAGCCTGATTTTAGAAATATGACATTTCTTTCTAATAGTTTTACTGAATTTGTAGATTCTTTAGTAGTAGATATTGAAGAATAAAAAACATTACTCATTACAACAGTCCCCATTATAATCCACAAAGAAATACAAACAAAAAAACATTATCAAATTTATAGAGGGTTTTTATAAACTACGAAGCCTTTGGAAAGCTCCTAAACCAAGAGCTAAGCACAACAAACTATATGGACAATCAACCAATTTTTGGAACTCAATACAAAACAGCATAGGAGCTTACAAAATAGAAGTATTTTAGAAAATCTTAATAACAAAAACACTACAATAAAATCACTCAAACACTACGCTAAAAATAATAAAGTTTATAACCTTACGGTTGGGTTGGGTGCTTTGATATAAAAGTAAGAATATATAAGTTTGATCCTAACTATAAAAAAGCACTTTGTTCGCAACAATTAGAAAATGGAACACATAACACTGAAGATATTACTTGGTTAAAAGATGAAATTACTGAACGATGGTATGAAAGCAATATTACTATGATTATAATGAGGCAAATGAGAGAGTAGATAAAAAATGAAATGGAAATCCATGGTAAAATATATATGAACTATTCACATAAAAATAATTTTTATAGTATTAGTAAAATATCAGGAATAGAAAGTAATTATTTAGGTCTTAAAATTAATAAGTATAGTAATAATAAAATAAAGATTATTGAGCATATAGCAAAACCTATGTCATTAATTCCTATTGATAGAAAAAATGTATATAAACAAGTAATCAAAAGATGGAACTTAAATATGAAAGGATGGTATATTTATGAAATTCATTTTTATCCTTCCGACACTTCTAACGAATCTAAAAATGTTATATATGAATATTTAACAATAAAGCTTATTGAATATATAAAACAAACACAAAATATTGATTAATCTCTTTACTTTTTCCTCATTCAATATTGGAATGAATAGATAAATATAAACAAAAAAATAAATTTAAAAAAACATTATCAAATTTATAGAGTATTTTTATAAGACAGCTACCGACTACGAAGCCTTTAAAAAACTCATAAAAAAAGAGGGGAAACCCTCTCCCCAAAAACCCTAATTAAACACACCCTTAATCTTCTCCCAAATAGAAGGTTCTGCTATGCCTCTATCTTTGTTATCCATTTTTGTGTAATTACTACAACCTACTTTTATGCCATTATCACACGCTTTTTTGTAGTATAGTTTCTCTTTTTCTCTGTTTTTCTTTACTCCAAATCCACCTCTATAAATTAGAGATACATTTATACAGCTATTTCCACTTTTTAATTCACAAGCACTCTCATAATACTCTCTTGATATTACATCATTTTGTCTTACATCAAGTCCATCTCTATATATCGTACCCAATGCTTCACAGGCACTTTTGATTTTTCGTTTACACGATTTGTCTAAAAATGGGATAGAGGCTTTATAGTGTGTATCTTTGAAATAGTTCTCTCCTTGCCAATCACAAGCTTTGTCATCTCCATATATACACGCTTTTCGTATGTAATCTAAACCTAAAGCTTTTAACTCTTGGTCTTCGGCATTTTTGCCAGTTACCAATTCCAAACCTACACTAAAACAGCTTTTTGCATTATTGTTTTTACACTCTACTTTTCTTTGTGATATATCTGACGCATTTAACAAATTGGCAAATAATACCATTAATATAATTTTTTTCACTCTAATCCTTTACTACTATATATCTTCTCATTTTTTTAATCTCTCGAAAATCAATCTCGCCATTAACGGCTTCTAAACTATCATCATAAACACTCTCTCCCATAGGAGATATTATCGCTGATGATGATGCCATATCACTATCATTTGCATTTGATACAATCACATAACATTGGTTCAATACAGCCAAAGCCTTGGTCAAAATATCCAAATGGCTTTTACGAAGTATTCCCCATCTAGCAGGAACAATGACTATATCAGCTCCATCAATTTGTTGCCATAAATGTTTAAATCTAAGCTCAAAACAAATTAAAATAGCATACTTGATATTGTCTATCTCAAATATTGTAATAGATTTCTCTTTACCTGCCAAAAAGTATAAATCCTCATCACCTAGTTTGAATAATTTTGATTTATCTTGTTTATGAACTATCTTATGATTATGAATTACCACAGCTTGATTTACAAAATAATCACCTTTTTTGACAATTATCGTAAATACTAATATCTGTTTATCTATCTTCTTTTTTAACACTTTCAAAGCCATAATAGAAAACTTACTAGCAGTCTCTAAGTGCTTTAAATCCATTCCACTCAAACATACTTCAGGTGCTACAATTATATCACTATCTCTATGTTTATAAATATGTGAAAGTAGCTTATCAAGGTTTTCTTGATAACGCTTACTCGCAGAAAATTGTAATGAAGTCACACTCATATTTTTTGGCATATTTAACATTGTTTACTCCTAAAAATCATCTAAATCTAAACTTCCTTTAGAATAATTGGTCACATTACCTTCAAAAAAGTTTGTTTTTTGGTCATTAAATTGAGAAAAATTTTCAACCCATTTTATTGGATTTTCTACATTATAAATCTTTTTAAATCCCACAGCATTAAGTCTTTTATCGGCTAGATATTGGATATATTGTTCGATAATAGAATCCGTAAGTCCCAATATTTGACCTTGTGTAATATACGCACCCCATTTGCTTTCTAACTTAACAGCAGAGCGAAACATCTCATATATCTCATCTTTAAACTTCTTTGTAAAAATATCTGGTCTCTCTTTTTTAGTAGAGTTTATCATATTTTGAAACAATAATAGATGTGTCACTTCATCTCTTTGGATAAATCGTATCATTTGAGCAGTCCCCAACATCTTATCCGAACGAGCTAAAGTATATAGATAAGCAAATCCACTATAAAAATAAATCCCTTCCAATATTTGATTGGCAAACATAGCTTTTACTATATTTTCATCTGATGGATTTTCTGATAAATCTTCATACACCTTAGCAATAGCATCATTTTTGGTTTTGAGCATCATATCTCGTCTCCACAACGCATATATCTCTTCTGAATTTGTAGAGATACTATCTACCATTACAGCGTAACTTTGGCTATTTCCACTTATGGCAATTTTATCATTATGTTTAACTATGATATATGAAGATGGAACAGTTACACAATATATCTTACCTTTATAACTCTCTTTTATCTTTTTAATAGACCGACCTGAAACATAGTCTGTATCTATAAAATTTAAAGTCCAATACTCTTTACTTCTATCTCCTAAATCCTCACCATTAAAACCTGTTGTATGAGTCTTATTTGCTCCTACTCTCATACCACATATTGAAGCTACTCCCATAACCTTATTGATAGCTTTTTTATTGGTATTTGAGTATCTTTTCATATCTGAACTTCTTGAACCGTCCCAATATGTGAGTTCATCTAAAAACTCCAATCCCCACTCTATTGAAATCTCATTTAGTTTTACCCAATTAAAATCTTTATCAAATTTATCATCTGCCCATATATATATATTATAAAACCCATCTTTGGACTCTTTTTTGGTAAATCTAAAGTTACCACTTTTTGCTATGTCTAGTAGTCTATCTATTTTTCTATCTTTTTTTAAGAAAAATTTATACATAACTCCATCTTCTGTAATATTTCCTCCATTTGAGATAGTACCATCAGCTTGATATGCTACTTTCAATCTATCTAAAGGAGTAAAATCTCTCTTTTCTCCTCCCACAATATAACCTGATATAGGGGCTTTATGGTTATGAAGTGATATATCCTCGGCTAATTGTACCTCAAATCTATTATCTTCTCTTGTATTTAATCTAACCATTCTATGATTTGGAGTTACTGCTAAATTATATCTTTGCCCTTCAAATCTATATATATCTCCTTCATAATCTCCAACTATTACATCTGTTGGTTTTGTAAATGTAACATCTCCATTTTTATGATAGTTTGCTATTAAAGTATCTTCTCTTACATCTTTAAAGTCTATAAAACCATTATCTGTTAAAACTTCTGTTCCTTCAATATAGCAGTGAAGTGCCTCCTCGAACGATTGTCGCACAAGGATTAGATTAATTTCAGGAGATGTAATAAATGGATTTAAATTATCTATAATATTGTTTGTTTGAAGTGAATCCATAAATATAAGTTGAGCCAAAACTTTATCATAAGCCGACTTTTCAGAGTCTGTGAGATGTTTATAATCATTCACATCTCTAGTCATATCTACCTCTTTTGGAAACCAAGTATTATTTAACATCATCTCCCACAAATTATATGCCCATTGATATTTAATATCGTTTAGTTCAAATATCCCAGTTGGATTTCCACCAAATATTCGTCTATCAGCAGTCTTCTCTTGCGAGTTTGGATTATATATCTTTTTTCTAGTCATATATACACCTTCAATGTTTAATTATTAATGGCATTATACTCATAATTTTTTATGTTATACTTCATCTATGAATATAGAAAACAGAGATAAACTAGACCTATTATTAGAAATAATACAACACAAACCAGCAACAAGAATAGCACACATATCAGATGGTAGCCACATACTAAGTAAAGCCATTATAGATATGTGTGAAGAGATGGATTATGAGTATCAATTATATGCTACAAAAGAGGCTTTTTATGATAAATCCAAAACAAAATATCAAGCCAACAAAAAGATAAACCTCACAAACCTAAATCTAAAACGCCCATCATATCAAATTCAAGGACGAGATTATGAATATCTATTTGTTACTACTGATATAGAGGGTGAAAGTTTGGATAATTTTTTAAAAAGATGTTATCTAATCGTCAAACACGCAGGAAATATTATTATATTTTTGCCAAAAAAAGATTATGCTACTAGAGATAGATATATAGCCTCATTAGAAGCTCAAAATTTCGTATCTACAAGTACAATAGATGATATATGTCCAAATTATGATGTAGTAGTTTCAAGAAGAATGCACGGTTGGGGTAGTAAATAAAATTAAGATTAAACAAAGGGTATTTTATGATAGAAAAATTTAATAAAGATTTACAATATATATATGATGAGCTTGTGATTAGACAAAAGAGTTTAAACAATTATTATAAGCTTATGGACGAAGGACACGAGAGAGCTAGTGTTGTTGTTGAAGCATTTTTGAAGCTTATTGATGTAGAAAAAGATAAAGAGAGTGCTATGGCATCACTCAATAGGATTATCAATCTACGAGAAGATAGCTTAGAGCAGGTATTGAAAAAAAAGGGCTTTAGTAAAGATGAGATAATAGTCAAAAAAGAGTTGGCTTATGGTTTCGTAAGTACAATGGCTATCACAAGAGGTGAAAATCTAATCGCGTGGATAGAGGATAATAAACTTCTTACTCCATTTTATAGAAGTCTTATTTTTGGAAT
>Ga0256826_1001140_pt1 | contig 16435 bp, 15 predicted proteins | sample CV79metaG_FD_185975 | JGI IMG/M metagenome (GOLD analysis project Ga0256826, IMG submission 185975) | Hydrothermal vent microbial communities from East Pacific Rise, Pacific Ocean - CV79 | ecosystem: Environmental > Aquatic > Marine > Hydrothermal vents | place: Pacific Ocean: East Pacific Rise...
CATCAACATCTTTAATCGGAGTAACTTCCGCAGCAGTTCCAGTAAAGAAACACTCATCAGCTACATAAACCTCATCGCGAGTAATTCGTCGTCGTTCAATTGGAATATTCAAATCTTGAGCAAGTTTTAAAATAGTATCTTGAGTTATGCTTTCAAGAGCATTATCATTTGGCGGACAAATCAGAGTTCCGTTTTTAACCATAAAGAAAATTTCACCCGAACCCTCGGCAATGAAACCCTCACTATCTAAAAGTAGTCCCTCTTCATATCCAGCTTCGATTGCTTCAAATTTTGCCATTTGAGAATTCAGGTAGTTTGCAACCGCCTTAGCTTTTCCCATAGTTGAACGAACAGAGTTTCTCATAAAAGAGGAAATCTTGACTCGGATTCCGTTTTCAATTCCATCATCACCTAAATAGCTACCCCATTCCCAAGCGGAAATTGAAGTTTTTACAGGAGCTTTAATATGATGAACTCCCATTGCTCCGTAACCTAAATAGATTAAAGGGCGAATATAAACATTTTTCTTGAACTCATTTTTTTGTAAAAGTTCGATATGAGCTTTTTCCAATTCCTCTAAAGTGAAAGTTGGTTTTATCATTGTGATTTTTGCAGAGTTCAGAAGTCTTTGAGTATGTTCTCGGAGTCTAAAAATTGCTAAACCATCTTCAGTTTGGTAAGCTCGAGTTCCCTCGAAAACACCATTTCCATAATGTAAAGTGTGAGTTAAAATATGAGTTGTCGCTTTATCCCAATCTACAAACTCGCCGTCCATAAAAATATATTTTGCTTTTTCCAAATTATTGATCCTCTTTTGTGTTAATCATCCAGATTGAGAAGATATTTAGGTAATTCCAAAAAATCTCAATTAGCGGGGTTGGAACTTTGTTCGATAGTTTTTCTAAAATAGGAATGTAAAGCTCTAGCCAAACTCTCCTAGCCGAGGGAGTAATTCTGAAAGGTGCGTGTCTGCCAACCATTCGAGGAGCTCCTCTATTCTGTGAGAAATATGGTTGTCCGCCTAGAACTTGAATAAAGAAGTCAGCAGCATTTTTTTTAGCTTCTTCAAATTCATCTTCGTCCATTGGAAAAAGGTGACGAATTTCACTATCTCGAATTGATTCGTAATGGTCATCAACAGCTTTTCTTAAACCATCTTCACCTAGAAACTTGAAAAAGTCAGGATGAGGTTTTGTCACAGGCGGTTTTTCGCCGTAAGTTACTTCTGTAACAATTAAGTTCATAATTAAATCCTTATAAAATTTATTTTAGCAAAATTAGTAAAACTTCGGGTAAAGTCCGAAGACGATGGGAAGTATTATTAAACCAATACTATTTGGAATATTGGGACATCTTACAAGTTGTTGTTTGTTCTAATTTTCTTTCTGCTAGAAAGTCTAAATCTTCCAAGGTTTGTTTCAACACTCGTTTTTGTTGAAGATATGGAAAAATTAGATTATCCTTTTCAGTTAGTGATTTTGAAGTATCCATTAAAATATTTTTCACATCTTGAGTAATATTTTCTAAAGCTTGTTTAACATATTCTTGAGGTTTCATAAGCTTCCTTTTTTGCTTTATTTATAATATTTGTCGTGCTTTTTCCATCAACAAAATCTACCAACTTGACCTCATCGACAATTTCAGAACCGATAACTTCTTTGTTTTTATAATCTCCACCTTTTACTAAAATATTTGGCTTTAAAGTTTCAATCAGTTTTAAAGGAGTTTCTTCTCTAAAAATCACAACAAAATCTACGGATTCCAATCCTGCTAAAAGGTAGGCTCGGTCATCTTCAATATTTATAGGACGACTTTCACCTTTGAGTGTTCTCACTGAACTATCAGAATTCAAACCGACAACTAAAATATCACCGAAACTTTTTGCTTTTTCAAGATATTTTATATGTCCGATATGCAAAATATCAAAACAGCCATTTGTGAAAACAATTTTTTGATTACTATTTTTAAGAATTATTTCTAATTCATTCCAGCTTTTAATTTTGCTTTCGCCAAATTTGATATTTTCATTTTCTTCATATTCGAGTATTTCATCAAAGGTTACTGTCGAAGTTCCGACTTTCCCAATAACAACCGCAGAAGCTGAATTTGAGAAATGGATAGCTTCCTCTAAAGAAGTTTTTGATGCAATAGCAAAACCCAAAGATGCCAACACCGTATCTCCCGCACCCGTTACATCAAAAATATCTTTAGCTTTCGTTGGAAACTCATTAATAATATCTTTGCCTTGAAAAAGTTTCATTCCATCTTCAGAAAGAGTAATAATGACATTTTCAACATTTAGCCTTTTGATAAGTTGTTTGCCAATTTTATTTATATTATTTCCAATATTCAAAGATTCAATCGCTTCTTTTCGGTTTGGCTTGATGAGGTAGGCATTACTATATTTTGAATAATCTAAACCTTTTGGGTCGATTAAAACTTTGATTTTATATTGGTTAGCTATTAAAATGACTTTTTGAGAAAGCTCTTCTGAAATTACACCTTTTCCATAGTCAGAAATCAAAACAATATCAAAATGATTAATTTTTCGTGTAAAATTTTCAATTAAAATCGATGCTATTTTTGTAGAAATGGGTGTTTTTGTTTCTCTGTCAAATCTGATAATTTGCTGACCGCGAGAGATAAGACGACTTTTGATTGTAGTTTTTCTATATCTATCTTTAACAACTCCCGAACTATTGATAGAAAGTTTTTTGAGAACCTCAGTCATTTTCTGCTCATTTTCATCATTTCCTACAACAGCAAATAGAGAAACATCAGCCCCAAAATGAACTAAGTTATTTGCAACATTTCCTGCACCACCTAAAATATATTGTTCATTTTCAACATTGACAACTTGTATTGGAGCTTCGGGTGAGATTCTATCTGTATCTCCGAAAAGGTAGTGGTCAAGCATAATATCGCCGAATACCGCAATTTTAGGTTTTGAGTTTTTGAGTTTTTGAATAATAGTTTTCATTTTACACCTTTGTTTGTTAGATTAAATAAGAATAGATTATCGGGGTCAAGCCCGATAAAGACAATTTGCCTGTTTAACCTATTTCTAAATTATTTGTAGAATATCAACAATATCTGAAATCTCTTTGTCGCCACTATTTTCAGAGGAAAAAAGCAGATATGAGGAATCTAGCATATTTGTAAGAATTGCACTTGTTCCAACTTTTTTATTTTCAAAATTAGCTAATATTTCGCCATTTTCAAAATTAATATTACAAGCGGTGAATTCAGTTTTTCGTGATTTTTTATAAAATTTCTCACGAAGCTTAGCTTGAAAAACAGTTGGTTCAAATTTCAAACCAAGCATATTTCTGATAAGAGGCAAGACATAGAGAATAAAAGTGACAGTTGAAGAGTAGGCAAAACCTGGAAGAGCTATTAAAACCTGATTTTCACTATTTTTTGCTATCAAAATATGCTGACCTGGTTTAATTTTGACTCCGTGTAAAACAGTTTCAAAACCGACCTTTTTTACAACCTCATCAACAAAGTCATAATCGCCGACACTCACTCCGCCCGTCGTTACAATTATTTCAGCTTTAGAATAAATTGCATTTTGAATAGCTTCTGTCAAACTTGTTTTATCATCTTTCACAATTCCCATCTGAATTGGAATCGCTCCATTTTCTAAAGTTAAAGCTTCGAGAGTATAATTATTTGAACTCCGAATTTGCGATGAGGTTTTCTGAGTTTCGCCAACTTCCAAAATTTCGCTACCCGTTGAAAGGATTGCAACTTTTGGTTTTTGAACAACTTTGACAGCAGGATAATTTAGAGATGCTAAAACCCCAATTTCAGCATATCCGATTTTGATTCCCTTTTTTAAGATAATGTCGCCAGTTTTGTATATTTCACCCACGGGGCGAACTCCATTTCCGATTGAAACTTTTATATCAAAAAATAGTTTGCCATCTTTTGGAGTCACATTTTCAATCTGAATTAAAGTATCTGAACCTTTTGGCATTACAGAACCTGTGAAAGTTTTGATTGCAAAACCATTTTTGAGTTCAAATTTACCTAATTCACCTCCCGCGGGATTATCAATATTTTCAATTTCCAAAAAGTCTAGTTTTTGGTCAAGAGCTTTTATTGCAAATCCATCAAGTGATGCCGTTGGGAATTGCGGAGAATTCTCCGATGCCACAATATCATCAGCTAAGATTCTACCTAAAGAGTTTTGCAAAGAAGTTTTTTCAAACCCTTTTACCCCCATTTTCAGGGAGTCTAATTTTTCTATTGAATCTTCGTAAGAAATAAAGTTTCTTTTTTTCATTTCTTAGTCAGTTGTAAATTTTTGTAGTTGGTCATCAAGCTCTTGGGTTGATTCGTGAAGTCCAATAAGTGAATCTTTAATAGTTGAAATATCAAAAAGATTTTGTTGAGCAAGTGAATTTACTTTTAAGATTCCATCTGTTAATTCGGTGATAGTTGTCGCAGACCGTCGGCTATCTTCCATATTATTAGTTGAAATATTCAGAGTGTCATTCATAATTGTAATACTTCGTTGAGTTGCCATTTCCACAGTTTTAGATACAGCTTCAAGCTTTTTAATAAAGGCTTTTTTCTGACTCATTTCTTCACTGATATGCTCCACACTATCCACAACACTACTAATTGTTGAATTCACTCGAACTAAGAAAGATTGAGTTTGTTCAGCTAAAGCTCGAACCTCATCAGCCACAACGGCAAAGCCCTCTCCTCTATCTCCAGCTCTCGCAGCTTCGATTGCAGCATTTAAAGCTAGAAGATTTGTTTGTTCTGCAATATCATCAATATTAGAAATTACATTTTTAACATTATTTGCTTCTTTGCTTGTAGAAACAAGTCGTTCAGCAAGTCGTAAATCTTTTTCAGAAGAAACTCTGATTTCATTTACAAGTTCGTTAATATTTTTTTGAGTAATTACTAAATCGTCGTAAGCTTCTCCGATTCTATCTTGAGCGGTTTCAGATTCGGTTAAAGACATAACAACACTAGATTTTACATGACCCATTTTATTAGAAATATCTAACATTGTTTGAGTAATAAGTTGAATGGATTTTTGAATCTGTTGAACATTTATATCGAGAGATTCAGATTCTTTTAAATTCTTATGACTTGTGCTTTTTGCTTCTACAATAGTTTGTTCTACAAGTTCGATAAAGTTATTTAAGCTGACTTGGGCTTGTCCAAGCTCATCTTCACTTGTGATTTCTAAACGAGTACTTAGATTTTCAAAGTCTTGCGATGCGTGTTTAAACTCATTTACGGCTTGCATAATTTCTCTAGAAATTAAGAATGAAATGATAAAAGCAAGAACTAAAATTGTTAAAAATATTATTAATATAATTGCATAAGATGCTCTTATTTCAAAACTCTTACTTGCTGTATAATCTAATATCTGCTTAGAAATATAATCATCAATTTGTTTTAACATATTAATTTTACTAGTTATGGTTTTAAACCAGTATCCAGCCTCTATACCCATTCCACCATAATTATAAGATGTAAATATGGTTGTTTTAATATTGTTTAAATATCGAGTAGTTTTTGAATCTATTATAACTTTATTAAAATATGCAGTAGTCTTATGACCTGATAGATTTAGAAAATTCTTTCTACTTTGAACATATTGATTTTCAATCGTTAAAATCTCTTTTTGAGTAACTGGAGACATTCTATTATTTTTAAGAATGCTTTGAAGTGCTCTTTGCTCTTGAGAAAAATATTCTTTCATTTCTAAAATATAAACATAAGAATTAACCTTCTCAATATTAGCCTTATTTCTTTGAGAAGCATATGCATTTAGCTTTCTAACAAGTAATAAAATCTTTTGATTGATAGTTGAATAATATTTCAAGTTTTGATTAGTAGTAACTAACAAAAGAAGTAATTTTTTTCGATAATTTGTAATATCTTTTAAAGCTACTAATAATTCTTTGATGTCGTTAGAAACATTGGAATTAAATCTACTTTTATTTAGTTTAGAAAGCTCTAGAATTTTATTATCTAAACTTTGAAACTTTTTAAGAATAATTTTTTCATAGCTTTTATTTCCTTTAGTTTCAAGATAATCTCCTGCCATATATCTTTCTTCTTGTACAACATTTAATAAACTCCCTAGTTTTTTTAAAAGTCTTAAATATGCTGAATTTAACGGAAATCTATTGATAACATATTTTTCTATTTGTTTAATATGTTTTAAATGAGTGCTTGAAACTTCGTCCCAATATCTATATGATATAGCAAATCCACCAATATTTTTATTTAAAAGAATTAAATCTCTCATTCTTTGAACTTCATCTAAAACATCTGTATCTAATAAAACATTTCTCTGTAATTTAATAGAATGGTTTGCGAGAACAGAAAAACTTTTTAAGAAACTATTTTGTTCAATAATAAGTTGGTGAAATCTATCTTTTTCAGATGGAGAAAAGTTGTCCTTAGCAAAAATTGCAGTTCCAACAGCCCGTTCAATTCCAGCTCGTTCTTTTGCATAGAGGAAGTTTGTATAAGTTGAAAGAAGTTTGATAACTTCTGTGTCTTTAGCAATATATGAAATTGTAGCAATTGTGTCTAAAAACCAGCTATTCATTCCTGTATAATATCCGATAGCTTTACTCTTTGACATTTTTAGGTTTGTAATATCTTGCCGATTTTTTGATAGTTTTTTCAATTCTATCATTGCATTCTTCAAAACCGTAGTTAGCTTCCTAGGATAATCAGCTAAATCAATAGTTTGTAAAAAAGCTCTAAGCTCTATAATTTTCTTATTAGCTGTTTGTCGTTGTTTAGGTAAAAGTTCTTTAAATTTCTTACCTTTGCTTCCAATATAACCTGCGGTCATACCCCGCTCTTTTTGGAACTCATGAACTGTCGCACTAATCTTAGCGCCTAAAACAACTGCTTCATTCAATAGAACCATTTCATCAACTACTATTTTTTTCTCAAAGCTTGTCATTGCTAAAAGAATTAATAGTCCAGTTGTTGGTAAGGCGAACAGAATAAGCAGTTTCCACTTGATACTTAGTTTCTTCATAAAACCCTTTCGATTTTAGTTTATCTCAAATTATATCAAATATATTTTTTGAATTAGGTAGATTTTATATTTTATTTTAATCTTATAAAAATAGAATAGAATTCACAGAAATTTATAAAAGAGAGTATTTAAAAATGATAGTTACAAAAAAATCACCTGAATTTTCAGCAACTGCTGTTATGCCTAATAATGAAATTAATGAAAACTTTTCTCTTTACGAAAACTTTGGCGAAAATGGAACTGTTCTATTTTTCTACCCACTAGATTTTACTTTTGTTTGCCCAACTGAAATCATCGCTTTTAATCACAGATTAGGAGAATTTGAAAAACGAGGAATTAATGTAATTGGTGTTTCTATCGATTCTCACTTTTCTCATTTAGCTTGGAAAAACACTGATGTAAATAATGGCGGAATTGGTCAAATCCAATATCCTTTGGTTGCAGATTTAACTAAATCTATTGCTAGAGATTTTGATGTTTTAATTGAAGATGCTGGAGTTGCTTTAAGAGGCTCATTCCTAATTGATAAAGATGGAACTGTTCGACATTCAGTTATCAATGATTTACCTTTAGGTAGAAATATTGATGAAATGTTAAGAATGGTTGATACTATGCTTTTCACAAATGAACACGGTGAAGTTTGTGCTGCTGGTTGGAATTCTGGCGATGAGGGAATGAAAGCTGACACTGAAGGTGTTGCTGAATATCTTGCAAAACACGAAAACGAACTGTAAGAATCAGATTACGGACTAATTGTCATTATCGGGCTTGACCCGATAATCTGGTAGATTATTAACTTGATAAAGTGTGTCCGACATTTTTTATCAAGCAAACTTCAGCAAACTCTTTAAAAAATTCAAAAGCGGAATTTGAATCAATGATTTTATCTCTGTTTCCTAGGAAAACTTCAATTTTAATACCTTTTTTAATAATTTTTTCTAAATCAGATTTTTGCCATTGAAAATTGAGAAGTTTTTCCAATTCTGAATATTTACCATTTTTGATTTGAACTTTAGTATCTTTGAAGTTTGGGAAAAAAGCATTTGCCACAAAATTCTCAATATATCTGTGTTCATCTTTTTTAAAATGTATTAATTGAGTTCGCAGGAACTTTTTTGGTTGATTTTGAAAGAAAGCGGGTGAAAACAGTTGCAAAGTATCAATTCTATTTTTTGAATTTAAAGCATATTCAAAAGCAAGAATTGACCCAAAACTAAACCCCGAAATTGAAAATTCAGATTTATTCAAATATTGTTCAAAAAGATATTCTTCATTCTGAAATGAGAATCCACTAAAAAACCTCATCGTAGTTTTTTTGCTTTCTCAATAAAATCTATAACTTTCTCTTTTGACTTTTTGCCTTTTTCTTTTTCAACTCCACTACTAATATCTACTCCAAAAAATCCGAATCCGTCAAGTTCTGTAATGTTTTCAGGTGTTAAACCTCCCGCAATAATTGTTTTTGAATTATCTCGATTTTTAAACCAATCTAAATTTAATCGTTTCCCAATTCCGCCAAATTCATCAACAAAAGCATCTACAAAACAGTATTCATTTTTTAGTAGATTTAAACTATTTTCAGATTTTGCTCGAATAACTTGAATATTTTGAATCTCAATTTTTTCTCTCTCAATTTTTTCAATTTCAAAATGAAGTTGAGCTAAAGTGATTTTTGATTTTCGAGCAATTCTATTAATAGTTTCAGAATTCTGATTTACAAATAATCCAACTTTTTCAATAAATGGGGGAAGTTCCGAAATGATTTCAGCTGTTTTCTCGGGTAAAATATATCGCGGAGATTTTTCATAGAAAACAAAACCCAAAGCATCAGCCCCAGCCTCAATAGAAATTAAAGCATCTTCTAAGTTTGTAATTCCGCATATTTTAATTTTTGGTGACAAATTTTCCAACCTTTCTGTTTTTTGTAATTTTATTGTGATTTACACATAATCCGCTCATCGAAATATAAATACCATTATTCAAGTTTTGAAATGAACCGACCGCAATTCCAAAATTCAAAAGTCCGTCAAATGGATTTATTGAAATTGGTTTCATCGCCCCAACAAATATTATTCTTTTATCTGAAATTCGATTTTCAAGATATTCTGCACTTAAATTAATTGTATCTGTTCCGTGAATAATAATGATATTTCTGTTGTTGCATTTTTGAACTATTTCTAAAATAGTTTTTCTATCTTTTTTGGTAAATTCCAAACTATCTTTAAAAATTGTGCCGATAATTTCAAAATCGATATTTCCGTTAATACTTTTAACAACTTTCTCAATTATCAAATTGTTTTTCTGAATTTCTAAACTTCCTGAAATTGGGTTATATGTTTTGTTAAATGTTCCGCCTGTGTTTATAATTGTAATTTTCATTTAATTCCTACTAAATATAGATTATCGGGTTTGTCCGAAAACGACAATTTATATATTAACTTCGTGCTTAACACGAAGAATTGTCGTTTTATTGTAAATTCAATATTCGAGATATAAGGAAAATAACAACGAAACCGTAAAAAGTTAAGAGTAGTATTTTTTGAATCTTTGAACTTGAGATTTTTCCAAGTTGGATTCCAATTAAAACTCCAATTAAAGAAGCTGACCCGATAATCATCGCATCAAAATATTCAATTTGTCCAACCAAACCAAAATTTATAACTCCAGAAAGTGAAGAAAAAATTACAAAAAATAATCCTGTCGCGATTGCCTTTTTAATTTCGTAATAGAAAAATCCTACCAAAATTGGAACAAGCAAAAGAGACCCGCCGACCCCGATTGAAATTGCAAAAAATCCAATTCCACTACCAATTAAAACTAGAATATAGGTTTTTGGAGGAGTGAAATTTTCTACCTCATCGCTTTTATTTCCTTTGATAACTCGGAAAAAAGCATAAATTACAAATATTAAAAATAGATATTCTAAAAATTCGCTTGGTACAAATTGAACAAAAAACTGACTTCCAATAGCTCCGATAAATCCGCCAATTCCAATAGGAACAATCAATTTCAAATCAATTAAACCATTTTTATTATTTAGGTAGCTACCAAAAAGTGAAGCCATCAACATTTGCAAAACGGATATTCCAATAGCATCTTTCATTTCATATCCTAGGAAAATGAGAATCGGAACAAGAATTGTCCCGCCTCCGATTCCAAAAAATCCTGATAATATTCCTGTTAAAACTCCCACAAAAGAAAGCTGAATAATTTCTATAAATTCCATTATTCTATTTTCTCGGGAATTTCAACATTAAAATCAAAGAAATCTGAATAGAATTTTTCCCCTCCAAATCTTTTAAACTGAATTCCACCAGCACTAAAATTTTTAGAATCTAAATAAAGAAGTCCCAAAGCATATCGAGTTTCTAAATTCATTTTATTTCTAAGTTTTGCTAATTCAAAAAGTGCCACGGCATTTGCATAATGTTTTGAGGCGATTGCTGAAACACCTGCTAAAAATAGAGTTCGTGAGTCTTTCACCTGAAAATCATCAATCAACTTATTATAAAGTCGGTAAGCTCCCTCGTAGTTTCGATTATATAATTTTGTTAAAGCTAAAGCCTGAACGATTCCCTCGGGATTTTTCAACTCAACTTTATAATATCTATTAAGTTTAGTTTGAAGTCTTTCGAGTTGTCCAGTTAAAAGATTAAATTTGATAAACATCTCTTGAGTGATTCTAGCTCCGTAATAAAAATCGTAGAGAGGAAGTCGATGAACTTGAAAATGGTGAATTATCTCTTTTGAAAACTCTTTAATATCCAAATCGTGATAGTTTGAATAGAGATAAATTAGATGAGCAAAAATATCATTTGGGAGCTTTCCTAAAATCTTTTTTGCAATCTTTTTATTTCGTTTCTGATTCTCATAATCCGTATCTAAAATTGTAGTGATGAGGTATCCAAAACCAAGTTCAAATAGATTATCTCGGCTAATATCTGGGTTTGTGTCAAGCCATTTCTGAATTCCGCGATAATTATTTTCTCTTAAATAAAGTAGAGCTTCATACTCTTTGATTTTTTCAGAATCATTTTCAAGAGATAGATTTTCTTTTAAAACATCTTCTAACTTTCGTAAATCTGCCCCAATTAAATCTCCTGTTAAAAGAGAAAAAATCCCCGACATATAATCTCTTGCATTTAAATGAAAACTTCTTTTAAAATGTTTATTTGCAGATTTCATATCTCCAAGTTGAGCATAAGTTAAAGCCAAATCATAGTGAAGAACTGCGTGTTTTGGATTCTCTTTTTGAATTTCTCGTAAAATCCTATTTGCAGTTCTCAATCTTTTATTTAAAGCTTCTTTGACCGCTAAAATTATGTTTTTATTTACATCAGAACTTTTTGCCCCAGATTCTAAATAATTTGTTGCGGAGTCTGAATCGCCCATAGCAAGATTTGCACTACCTTTTCTGATGAGGTTAATACTTTTTTTCGCATCAAAAATTTTATATGAAGCAAAGTAGAAAAGAATTTGATAATTATTGTATTTCACAAACTCCCGCTCTTTATGAAAAAACTTTTGAGCTTTTTGAACATCAAAAATTGACTCTTTTAAAAAAAGTCTAAGCTGATAAGATTCATCAAGCTTTTTTTCATACATATCATTTATTGCCATAATATTTAAGCCACTATCTTTTACATCACCCAATTTCAAGCTAACCAAAGCTTTTGCATATTTCAATTTCATTAATTCCACATTTTCAGAAGTTTGCGGTTTCATATTTTCAATAGCACTTTGGAGATTTGTTTTTGCTAATTCAAGTTCGCCCATATTTGCATAAATCAGACCTAGATTTCCCTTGTCTTTTTGAGTCAATGATTTTTCTAGCGAAGTTACACTGCCTCCATAATTTTCAAAAAGTAGATTGATTCGACTCTCCATCATATTTTTTTCGTCATTAAAAAAATCAGAAGTTCGATGTTTTAAAGATGAAAAAGTCTCAAAATACTTACCTTTATAAAATGAGATAAGAGAATAATAATAACTATATAAAGGTGAATCTAATTCTTCGGGCAGATGCTTGTAAGCCAAATCAAGATAGGCTTTCATCTGTTCAGGATTATTCATTTTCTGACTGCAAACCGCACCGTTAATTGCACTCGGAGTAATATGTTCCCGATTCTGAATCGCTCTATCAAAAGCATTAATTGCCTTTTTATACATTCCCTTTTTTAATCGAGCCACCCCTAAATTATAATAAGATAGCGAAGCATTGTAAGTCGCAATCCGTCCATATAATTTTAGAGCTTCCCGCTTATCTCCAGTTTCGTATAAAAGATTGGCTTTTTGAACCAAATTCTCAACTTGAGAAACTTTCACAGGATTATCAGTAGGGTTATGAAAAAGTGCCTTAGAATTCAGGTCAAGATTTTCATCGTGTTCTAAATTCAAGTCTTCAGGTTTATCACGATTGACAAACATTAAAATAATTGTTAAAACAATAATTAGAGAAATAGCAGATAAGCCGTAATAAAGAATCTTATCTTTATATTTTCCAAACTTCTCTTGTAATTTCTTTTTCTGCTCCGCTAAAATAATTTTAGGGTCAGGCATTGAGAAATTCAGATTTAAATTACTGTTTATTTTCTTTTTTGCAGAAACCTCATCTTTTGTTAATTCACCCTCTTTAAGAATAATCTGCTCATCAAGATTTATATCTTTTTCGCTATTTTTCTCTTCAGCCATAATTTAAAATCCTAGAAAAGTGATTTGAAAGATTGCCAACCGCTTTTTGCTTTCTCTTTTACCGTGTCAGTAATTTTGTGTTCTTTGTCTAATTCTTTAGCTTTATTGATAATTTTACCGCTGTTTGCTTTTACCTGATTTGTAACATTATATTCTTTGTCAAGTTTTTGAGCTTTTGTTAAATACTCTTGAGTTTTAGATTTTGTGTCGTCCCAAAAATCAGCTTGAACTGTTCCTAGGAATATTGCTGAAATTAAAATTAAGTTTTTCATATTTGGTTTTCCCCTTTGTAAAGTTTGTCAAGAAGTCCTGTTACAAACTCTTGATAATTAAAATCGATTAAATCTTCAGGCTTTTCTCCAATTCCGATATGTAGAATTGGTACTTTCAGAGCTTCCGCTATTGAAAAAATTGCTCCACCTTTTGCAGTTCCATCAAGCTTTGTAATAATGACTCCATCAATTCCTACCATTTCATTGAACTTTTCAGCTTGGATAATTGCCGAAGTTCCTTGAGTTCCATCAATAATTAGGATTTTCTGATGAGGTGCATTTTTCAAAGCTTTATCTGAAACTCGGATAATTTTTTTCAATTCTTCAGCTAGGTTTTTTTGGTTGTGAAGACGACCCGCGGTGTCAATAATAATATTATCAACATTTTTTGCAACTCCCGATTTTATCGCATCGAAAGTAATTCCAGATGGGTCGTGTCCCTGTTTTGAATAGATAATCGGAACATCAATTTTATTCGCCCACCTTTTTAGCTGTTCAATCGCCGCAGCTCGAAAAGTATCAGAAGCTCCGAGCAGAACAGATTTACCATTGGTTTTATATTTTGAAGCAAGTTTTGCAATTGTGGTAGTTTTTCCCGCCCCATTTACTCCGATAATAAGTTGAACAAGAGGTTTCTCTTTTTTGATTTCGCTATGAGTTTCTACAAAGCATTTTAAAAATCTCGGTTCTAAATCTTCTCGTGAAATCTCATTTGGTAAATCCTCAAGCATTTCCTCAATCAAATCGTAGGTAACATCAGATTCTATTAAAATTTCCTCTAATCGCTCTTTGACAATATGGTCAAGAACTTCAACCATTAAAGATTCGTCAAGCGATTTTAAAGCTTCTAAAGTTTTCTGAAAACCTTTCTCAAAAAAATTCAACAACTACTTTTTACCTCGTAAATCCAAAGCTTCTTTAATATCGCTTTCAATCATCTCTTCAGGAACTGCCCCAACATAATGAGTAAAATATTCACCATTTTTAAACATTACCAAAAGTGGAATCGGAAATGAGCGAGGCTGTCTTAACAAAGATGCAACACTATTTGAAAGTTTAAAATTCGCATAATTTGTATCTGAATTCGTTGAGTTTGAAATCATATAATCCGCTTTATATCTTTTCTTGAATTTTATAACATCTTCATTCGATTTGTCTTCTTCAATTAAAACACCAATTACTAAAAGTTCTTTTGGATATTTTTTTTGAATATTTGCAAGATGAGGTGCTACCGAACGACAAGCTGGACACCAAGTTGTAAAAAAATCAAAAAGCACTAATTGATTTGTAGCATTCGGAATATAAAAACGACTACCCTCTTTTATAACCGAAATAGATTCACCATTTACTGAATTTAAGATATATTCAGTTGTTGATACAAGATTCTCAACACTTTTATAAGTTTTAGTCTGTTGAGTTATTTTAGACTCTTCAATTTTTTCATATTGAAAATCTGAATTATTAACTTCATTATTATCATCGCAACCCTGAAACAGAGCAATTAATAAAATTGAAGCTAATGTTTTAGTAAAAATATTCAAATTTAACCTTTTTATAATTTATAAGAAATTGTAGCAAAAGGTTAAATAAAAATTTCAGAAGTAGAGTTAAAAGAACTAAATAGTAAAAAATAGGGATTGTGCTTTTGGTATTTCACAAAGTATAACCTAAAAATTATATACGAATTATTCGTGCTTGACACGGAAAGCTACTTTTATTATTTTTCTAATAAACTCATTGCAAATTTATATACATTTTGGTTTGAAAACTCTCCGCCAACCATTCTGACAATCTCTTTAGCTCGATTTGTTTTAGAATCTAAAAGGGTAACAGAACTTTTACCTTTAGTTTTTGCAACTAAAAAATGTTGGTCAGCTTGAGAAGTGAGTTGAGGTTGATGTGAGACTGCAAAAACTTGATAGACTTTAGAAAGCTCTTTCAAAACTTGAGCAACTTTCATAGATTCCTCTCCGCTTAAATTTGCATCAATTTCATCTAAAAACAGAGTTCCATTTACATTTTTTGAAAATTTAGTTTTTAAAGTTAGTAAGGCAAGTCGAACCCTATTTTGTTCGCCGTAACTCAATTTTTCAATATCAGTATCTGAAATTTTCAGATGTCCTAAATCCGTCCCATTACTTATAAAATCGATTTCAAAAAGTTCCAATTCTGATTTATCTAAATTTAAAAGGCTTAAATAATGGTTGAGGCTTGATTCAAACTCATCTAAATAATCGCCTCGTTTATCTGAAATATCAGAAGCAATTTCTAGCAGAATATCATTTTTATCACTAATTTTTTGGGAGAGAACAATTTTTGCCTTTCTAAGTTTAGCTAATTTTTTGAGTTCTGCCATTTGAGAATCACGATATTCTAAAGCTTTTTCAATAGATGAATATTTATCTCGAAGTTCTGAAATTTTTTCAATTCGATTTAATATTTTTTCAATATTTGAATCGTCAAGTTCTGAAAGTTTATCTTGAATATCTTCCACTTTCGCTTTGACATCTTCATAAAAATTACTAATTTCTTCAGCCTCTTTTTCCATTCCCATTAAATCAAAAATTTCATAAATATTATGTTGATTATTAAAAATGACTTGAACCTCATCGATATAGTTTTCAATTCTATCTTTTTTTGAAAGCTGTTTTTTCATCAACTGTAATTCTTCATATTCGCCAACTTTTGGAGCAATCTTTTTGATTTGAGAGATTTCAAATTTGATAAATTCCTCTCTTTGGGCAATATGTGAAATCTCATTTTCCAAATTTCTAAGTTCGCGATTCAAATTCTCATATTCATTAAATTCTATTTTGAAATTATCCATTATTTTTATAAATTCAGGCTCTTTTGATAAAATTATCATATCAAGAATTCCGATGAGGTTTTTAGAATCAAATTCTACAATATCCCGCGGGTTCAAATGATTTATAAATAATTTCCCAATTTTAGAAACAACTTTTTTTGACACGGTTTGACTATTTATAAAATATCGGAGTTTGCCTTTTCTGATTTGTCGAAAAACCGTTATATCGTCTCCCTCGATTCCAAACTCCTCTAAATTTATTGAATTATTAAAAATTACTTCTGAAAGATTTGCCAAACTATCTTTTTGTCCAATAGCTCCCAAAATCCCATTCATCAAAACTGATTTCCCCGCACCGCTCGGACCTGTAAAAAGTATCAAACCCTGCTCAAACTCTAAATCTACACTTTCAAAAGATAAATTATCTTTCATATAAAATCGTTCAATCATCTATAAACCTCCAAATCGTCGTTCTGTTTTTTTAAAATTATCTAAAATCGTCTGAAACTCTTGAACTGAAAAATCAGGAAATAGAGTTTTTGTGAAGAAAAGTTCAGAATATGCAATATGCCAAAGTAGGAAATTTGAAATTCGCGAATCCCCACCCGTCCGAATCAAAATATCTACTGG
>Ga0256826_1001141_pt1 | contig 16433 bp, 12 predicted proteins | sample CV79metaG_FD_185975 | JGI IMG/M metagenome (GOLD analysis project Ga0256826, IMG submission 185975) | Hydrothermal vent microbial communities from East Pacific Rise, Pacific Ocean - CV79 | ecosystem: Environmental > Aquatic > Marine > Hydrothermal vents | place: Pacific Ocean: East Pacific Rise...
TGTAAGTGTTTGGGCGATTAGATCAGCTTCAAAGTACTTAATAGGAGCAGTTGCATTTACTCTACATGCGATAGTAATAGAGCGCTTTCTATATGGCGTCAACCAGTTTGTTGTAATATCCCCAATTATGTTACCCTCTAGCTCAAAGGCTAAAATGGCATTGTCTTCATGTGTTTTGTGAATCTTTTGAGATTTAAATACAGCACTTTTAATAATATTTTTTCCAGTGATAAAACGGATAAGATCACTATCATGAACAGAGAGATCTGTTAAGATTCCAACATCTGCAATTCGCTCTGGAAATGGACCACTTCTTGTGATAGAGATAGATAGTATCTCATGATCTTTGATCTCCTTAAGTAGTGCAGTTACAACAGGGTTAAAACGCTCAATATGCCCAACACAACTCTTAAGATTTTTTTCATTTATAACTCTTGCCATCTCTTTTGCATCTTCTATAGTAGATGCCGCTGGTTTCTCTATAAACATATCTACATTATGTTTTGCAGCTCTAAGAGCGGTATCTTTATGTAAGAAAGTTGGAGTTACAATGATGAGTGCATCAGGTTTTATACTACTTAGCATCTCATCTAGGTCTGTAAAAAAAGGTTCACTAAAATCTGGATTTTTTACAACATCACAGAGTCCAACAACTTCTACATTTGGAAGTGATTTAAGAATTCTATAGTGATTTTTCCCCATGGCACCTAAGCCAATAATTGCGATTTTACTCATTTATTGCATCCGTGATAAAGTCTTGTTCATCTTGTGTTAAGTATGGACTCATAGGAAGTGACATAATCTCATTTGATACTTTTTCACTGATTGGAAAATCACCCATTTTATAGCCTAAATCTTTGAAAGCTTCTTGAAGATGAAGAGGCATAGGATAGTGAACAGCAGTTGGAATCTCTTTAGCACTTAGTTTTTCAACCATAGCAGCTCTATCTTTTGCTCGTATAGAGTACTGCGCATATACACTAGTATATTTTTCTGTAATTTTTGGAGTAATTACACCTGCGTTTTGAAGAAGTGTTGAGTATCTTAAACCAATCTCTTCACGAAGTTTTACTTCATTATCAAAGTATTTTAGTTTTACATTTAAAACTGCTGCCTGCATAGCATCAAGGCGACCATTTATACCGATGTATTTATGCTTATATCTCTCATTTTGACCATGATTGAGAAGCATTCTAATCTTAGTTGCAATCTCCTCATCACTTGTAAAAATTGCTCCACCATCACCATAAGCACCTAAAGGTTTTGAAGGAAAGAAAGAGGTACATCCTATAGTTGAAAGGTTACAAGACTTTTTACCCTTATATGTAGCACCAAAGCTTTGACAAGCATCTTCAATCACAACAATAGAGTGCTTAGTAGCAATCTCATTAATAGCATCCATATCTGCACATTGACCATAAAGAGAGACAGGCATAATTACTTTTGTTTTATCTGTAATAGCAGCTTCAATTTTACTAGCATCGATATTGTAAGAAGATTCATCAATATCTACAAAAACAGATTTTGCACCTAAAAATGCAATTACTTCAGCAGTAGCAATGAAAGTAAAAGGAGTTGTAATTACTTCATCACCAGCACCAATGCCAAGTGCCATAAGCGATAGAAGAAGTGCATCCGTTCCACTACTACAACCAATAGCAAATTTAGCACCCGTATAAGTTGCTAAATCACTCTCAAGTTTGTTTAATTTTTCACCACCAATAAATTGAGCAGAGCTCATAACTTCTAGTACTTCTTTATCTATTTCAGCTTTATACTCTTGATACTGTGCTTTTAGGTCTATAAAATTAATTTTCAATGTTTTTCCTCTATAATTTGTGCAATTCTTTTAGAACTACCATGCTTTAAATATGTTCTTAATGATTTGGAATCATTAAGATATTTTTCTCTGTCATACTCTCTAAATGCTTGAGTAAGGTTTGTAACAGTCACTTCATCTTGAATATACTCAGGGTGAAGAGCCCGACCACTAAACTTATCAAACATGATATTACTAAGTCCAATATACTCTAGTTTGATTAAACGACTTGCTATAAAGTAGTCTAAACTTTTGGCAATATAACTAAGAACAAATGGAACACCAATAAGTGCAGCCTCAAGGGTTGCCGTGCCACTACAGATAAATGCAAAGTCTACTCTGTAGAGTGTTTCGTATGAATTATGTGATATTTTTATATCTGTTAGATTACCATAAAGTTCTTTTATATCTGCTTTTGTGAAGTGTTTTGGAATGATAATAGTTGCATTTATATTGAGTTTTTTTATAAGCTCAAGATAGATAGGCATAAGTTTTTTAATTTCACCCTTACGACTTCCAGGCATAAAAGCAACTTCTTTAACATCTCTGTTTAGTTCGATTTTAAACTCTGTAATTTGGTCAAGTAAGGGGTGCCCTACATACTCGATAGGTGCATCTTCTGGATAGTATGAACTCTCAAAAGGAAGAATAGAAGCGAGCTTATCTATAGTTTTTGCAAGAACAGGAATACGCTTTTTCTTCCATGCCCAAGCCTGAGGTAAGATGTAGTAAATTATCTCTTTATCTGGATACTTTTTCTTTATTTTTTTTGCAAGAGGGAGGTTGAAACCTGAGGAGTCAATGAGTAAAACCTTATCTACATTTTGAGCTAAATCAAGCATTTGTGAGTTTAGTTTAAAGAAAAAACGCAGCTTCTTTAAAGCGTCTACAAATCCCATAATTGCTAAGGCTTTTAAATCGATGATAGGTTCGCCTAACTCCGAATCAAATATACCAATAAACTCAACATCTTCACTCAACTCTTTTTTAAGACTCTTAAGGTGAATATTTGCCGAGTGTTCAAGTGCACTTACTAAAATTTTCATAAACCAGCATCCCCATAATCTGTAAGAGCTTGACCTTTTTCATAGGAAGTTTGTGCTTGTAGAGCAGAGATAAAAAGAAAAATAAAGAGAGTTAAACGCAATATAAAGCCTAGTAGTTATTTTATAAACTTATTATAGCAAAATTAGTGATATTATAGAATTTGGATTAAATAAAATTATACTATATAATGCGGATAATTAATAAAAGGTAGGTCTAGTATGCTTATATCAAATGCAGTAGTTTGTGATGTGAATGGTGAACGAGAAGTTGATGTTCGTATAGAAGGTGGTTTGATTGTAGAGATTGGAAAAGGGTTAAGTGATACTGAGTGTATAGATGCTAAGGGAGCTTATCTCTTACCCTCACTTGTAGATACAAATGTTACTCTTCAAGACGCTACTTTAAATGCAAAAAATATTAAGATTGTATCTGATGAAGCACTTCGTGGTGGGGTAGGGCATATAGTATTAAATGCAGACTCATCACCTGCAATTGATAATGAAGTAGTTTTAGAGTTCGCTCAACATGGAATTGAAGCTCAAAATAGTGCTAAAGTTGATTTAATGTTAAACACACTAAAAGAAGATAGTACACTCTCAAATATTGCGATTTTATTGAAGAAAGGAGTTGTAGCTCCTTATATGAGTACAATAGCTAAAAATGATGTAGCAACAAAAATTGCAGAGTATGTACAGATGTATGATGTAACACTATTTTGCAAGGCAGAAGATAACTCTTTGATAAATGCAGGTGTAATGCTTGATGGTGATGTTAGTTCAAAACTTGGTCTTGCTGGTATCTCATACTTAAGTGAAGTTCTTCATGTATCTCGTATGATAGAGATTGCCCGTCACTTTAAAATAAAGATTTTGTTTAAGGCTATCGCTTCTCCTCGTTCTATTGAACTAATTAAAAATGCAAAAAAAGAGGGTGTTGAGGTGAGTTGTGAAGTCTCCATTCATCATTTAGTACACTGTGATGAGGCTTGTGAAGATTTTAACACTATAGCAAAACTAAATCCTCCTTTATCTAGTAGAAATGATATGAAATTACTTCAAAATATGTTAACAAATGGTGATATTGATGTTCTTACCTCCCTTCATCAACCATCTTCACCAGTAAATAAAGAAGTAGCATTTTTTGATGCAGCTTGTGGCTCTGCTGCTCTTGGAGAGGCACTTCCTCTATACTATACAAAACTAGTAAAAAGTGGCTTGATTTCTATGAGTCAACTTGTAGGATTGACATCTAAAAATAGTGCTAAGAGTATTAATCTTGAAGCTGGTGTTATTGAAGTTGGAAAGGCTTCGGACTTAGTACTATTTGATATAAAGAGTAAAACTATAGTAGAAAATATAGGTTCGTTATATAATAATGAAGAGCTAAATGGAAAAGTAATTCAAAGTTTTAAATCTTATTAAGACACTATTTAGAGACAATCTGATAAAATTTAACCATGAATATTATAATTTTAGATGATTCTCTTACTATTCGAATGATTATTGAATCTTATCTAGAAGATTTAGATGTTCAAGAGAGTGAAATATTCTCTTTTGATAATGGAAAAGATGCTTTATCATTTATAAATAAAAATGGTGCTGATATCGTTTTTAGTGATATAAATATGCCTTTTATGAGTGGATATGAATTTGCTAAAAAACTATTTCTTAAACATCCAAAATTGAAAAAATCTATCTTTGCTATTAGTGGTGATGAAAAGAGAGAAAATTTTTTAAAGATGAAGAAAGTCGGTGTTCATAGGTTTATAAAAAAACCTATAAGTATGAGATACTTTACTCACTATGTAAAACCAGAAATTCAAAAGCGTAGAGCTTAAGCCCTTTTTTTATAAAAATCTTCTTTAAATTCAGCAAACTTATCTTCAAGAATTGCACTTCTAACCTCTCTCATTAAATTAAGATAATAGTGTAGATTATGTATAGTAGCAAGTCTAAAAAATGTTAACTCTTTAGCACGAAATAGATGGTTCATATATGCTCTTGAGTATGTTTTACAAGTTAAACATTGACACTCTGGATCTATTGGTGCTTCATCTTCTTTAAATTTAGCACCTTTAATGTTTATACGACCAAAAGAGGTAAAAAGAGTACCGTTTCTAGCATTACGTGTAGGCATAACGCAGTCAAACATATCAATACCACGTTCTATATTTTCAATTAGATCTTCAGGTGTTCCAACACCCATTAAATAACGAGGTTTATCTTTTGGCATATACTGAACTGTATGCTCAACCGTATCGTACATCTCATTGTTTAATTCACCGACACTAAGTCCTCCAATGGCAAAACCATCATAATCCATAGCACAAAGTTCTGTTGCACTCTTTGTACGAAATGCCTTGTCTGTTCCACCTTGAATAATTGCAAAAATATTTTGCTCTTTACATATACCTTTAGCTTGTTGAGAACGGAAGTAATCTATAGACTCTTGTGCCCAAGCTGTAGTTCTCTCAATACTAACCTTTATACGTTCTTGAGTTGCTGGAAGAGCTACAAGGTCATCAAGTATCATCATAATGTCTGAACCTAAGTTTGTCTGAATATCTATAACACCCTTTGGAGTAAAAAAGTGTTTACTTCCATCTATATGAGAGCGAAATTCTATCCCATCTGTAGTTGGTTTTGATATATCTGAGAGGCTAAAGGCTTGAAATCCTCCACTATCTGTTAAAAAACTTTTTGGAAATTTTGTAAAATTATGAAGCTTACCCATTTTAGCAACTACCTTGTCTCCTGGACGAAGATACATATGATATGTATTTGCTAAAATTATTTCAGCACCAAGAAGGTTAAGTACATCTTCTGCATCAAGACTTTTAACACTTCCAATAGTTCCAACTGGCATAAATACGGGTGTTTTAATAGTTGAATGTTCTGTTTGAATTGTGGCAGCTCGTGCTTTGTTGGAAGTAGCTTCTAAAGTAAATGTCATAATATTTTAATTCCTGATAGTATAAATAATTTTGGCATTATATCATTTAAGCCCTTTTATTGTAAAATACTTTAAAATAATTTTCAAGGTGTATTAATGGCAACTGTCGGAATGAGTGATATAAAAAAAGGTGTTCGTTTAATTGTAGGTGAAGTTCCTTACAAAATTGTTGAATTTCAACATGTTAAACCAGGTAAGGGTGCTGCGTTTGTACGTATGAAAATGAAAAGCTTTTTAAATGGAAAAGTAGTTGAAAAGACTGTTCATGCTGGTGATAAGTTTGAAATTCCTACTATTGATTATAAAACTATGCAGTATCTTTACGATGATGGTGAGATGTATCAGTTTATGGATACTGAAACTTATGATCAACTTGGTCTTTCATATGAGCAGTGTGATGAAGCTTCGAAATGGTTCAAAGATGGAATCAATGTTGAAATCATTTTCTTTAAAAACAAGGCTATCTCAGTTCAAGCTCCAGAGTTTATGGAACTTATAGTAACAGATACCCCTCCAAACTTTAAAGGTGACACTTCAAGTGGAAGTAAAAAACCTGCAACTCTTGAGACAGGTGCTGTTGTTCAAGTTCCTTATCATGTACTGATAGATGATTTAGTAAAAGTAAATACAATTGACTGTGAGTTTTTAGGAAAAGTTAAGTAGTTATAGTAACAATTAAAATTTTATTACAATAATTTTCTAAAATATAACTTAAAATTAAGGAATTTTCACTATAATTCCAAAATAATTATAATAGATGGAGAAAAAGTAACATGGGTTTAAGCAATAAAAAATTACCAACATTAGGTTTCTTATACATGGATTATGTATTGAGATTTTTTGATCACTCTAACTTTAAAGGTTGGCCGAATAAGATAGAGACTGTAACTTATCATTGGAAAAATGATAAAGATAGATTTATCAAAGAGGTTAAACGTAAAAAGATTGATGTTCTAATCGGTAACATTCCTGCTACTGCTTATGAAACTTTTCGTGAGATTGCTCGTGCACTACCGAATGTTCGTTTTATTCCATCTATGGATACTCAATTTTCAAATAAATCTAAAGAGAATGTAACTAGATTTGCTTGGAAATATGATCTTCCTATTCCAAAAACATATATTTACTATAAGCATGACAATGCGGATAAATTTTTACAAAAATGTGAATACCCTAAAATTATTAAAAAATCTTATGGTCCATCAAACTATGGTGGATACTTTGTACATAAAGTGGACTCTTATACAGAAGCACGTGAACTTTATGATGATAAAAAATACCACCCTCAATACTTCCAAGATTTTGTTCCTATGGAAGCTGATATTCGTGTAATGCTAATAGGTCATAAACCTGTATGTGCATTTTGGCGTCGTGCACCGGAAGGTGAGTGGTTAACAAATACTTCTCAAGGTGGAAGTATGGACTATATGGATGTTCCTAAAAATGTTCTTGATTTAGCTGTAAAAGTATCTAAGGCTGCAAAAGCTGAGTACTGGGCTTGTGATGTTGCTTATGGTAAAGATGGCAAGGTTCGTATTTTAGAGTGTGCTACTGCATTTGCAGCTTTTCCTTACATAAGAGATTGGATTGGTCAGTACATCATGTGGAGTCTTTCTGAAGGTAGATTTAGAAAACCTCATATGCCTATGTTTAACTGGGAAGAGCTTGGTAAAATGGATGCTTCAATTCTTAGAACACTTAGACATATTCACTTTGGTAAATTCTCTCCATCATTTGATGGTGAGTACTTCGGTAAGAAGAAAAAATCTTACGGTGGGAAAAAAGTTTACCTTCATAAACTTGATGAAAAGTATCCAGTTCTTGATGTTAAACGACGCTGGACTGAAGAGTGGCCAAGTGAAAAATGGAACTATCAAGATAATTTAATGCATCTTAATCCTAATTTTAATAAAGGTAAAAAAGTTTCAAAAGTAAAAGCTCCGCATCCTACACAAGATGAATCAAATGAATCTGAAGTAGAAGCTAAAATTACTAAGAGTGAATTAAAAGACTTTTTAACTTCAATTGATGGTATTGGTAAGAAAAAAGTAAATAATATAATTGAACATGTTGGAAGTGTTGAGGATGTTGTAGGTGTATTACATCAAAACCCAACACTACTTACTGAAGTAAAAGGTATTACTAAAAAACTTGTTGCAAAAATAGAAAAAGCTTGGAAGAAACTTCTAAAATAAACTCCCACTAATATAACTACAAATCTTTTAAGATGGGTAGTTATATAAAACAAACAAAGGAAAAATGTGAATATTTGTTATTTATACTCTGAAATAACACATTCAATACATAAAGATCCAATACTTAAATCGTTTGAAAATAGCCAATCTATAGACATCTTAACAGTTGATTATTTAAATGATTATGATGTATATATAATAGAAATTGAGAAAGTTAATAAACATATATCTTTAAAATTAAAAAAACTCTTTGAAATGAAACTTCATAGTTTAATATATTTTACAATCTCTCAACACCATAGTATTCCCCTTTTTCAGTTAGCATTTTTTTTAAATGCTAAATCTATAATAACACTTAATCAAGATACTCAAAAAGTCATTAAAAAAATCAAAAATGACTTTGTTATATTTAATAAAGAGCATAACTGCTGTCTTTTGGGACAAAACTTAATTAATCATCACTCTTATATGCTTTATACCGATAAAAATCTCTCTTATGCTTCTGATCAATTACTTCGAGAATTTGAATGTGAAGACTTAGCGGAGCTTAAAGAGAAGGTATGTTCAAAACTAAATATGGAAGAACTCCTATCTGAAGATGAGTCTATTAAAAAAATAGTTTCAAGTAAACTACATGATGAAATAACATATTTTATCAAAAGTATTACACATGAAAATGAAAATTTTATATCATTAGAATCACAATTAGATTATGATCCAGAGCCTATGCAACAGAATTATATTTCAACAAGAATTGCTTTTGTAGAACTTTTAAAAGACAAGCTTATTGAGAAGATGATATCTGATAAACAGATTTCTATAATAACAATAAATATCAATAATCTTAAAAAAATAGGTGAGAAACTTTCAAAGGTAGAGTTAGAAAATTTTAGAAAAGATGCTCTATTTGAAATTGAAGTGATTTTAGATAAAAAATTAATTTTATCCCATTATGATAATGATTTATATGTTGCTCTCTTTGAAAATATATCTTTTAATAATTTACAAGATAAAGCAAAAAACTTTCATCTTCAAATTTCTAACTTTATCAATAAACAGATAATTAAACCAAATCTATCTCTCTATGCAGTTGATGTGAATACCACAGACTTAAATTATATACTTAAAATTTTAGATAATATAGCTAATAAAAACCTTAATAAAGAACAGGTATCTGATGAAAATATACAGTATATAAATAATCTACAAGAGGAGATGAGTGATAAAGAAGCTATAGACTTCTTACTTGACTCAGTTTTTGTAAATAACTCTGAACTTAAGCTTCTAAATCTTCATAAAGGGATGTGTATTAATACTGGTGCAACTATTTTAAAAAAAGATGAAGATGAAATATATATAACTTATGAACAACTTCAGGGTGCCATGATGAGTCGGGAAAATAAAACAGTTTTACAATCTCCAATTTTTAAAAAAGATATAGTAGCACATGTGAAATATATTAATTTAAAAGAGAAAATAGCAATTTTACATAAATTTAAAATCCTTGAAAATGGTATGAATGTAAGACAGCATGGACGAGTAAATAGTGTTAAAACTATACCTATAGCTATATCTTTAACAGGTTCTGCTCTAAAAGGTGTAATTATTGATATTTCTGCTAATTCAATTGCAATAAAAGCCAAAAATGCAAAATCACTTAATAATATTTTAAATCAAGCAGTAGGTTTAACATTCTATTTACCTGCTGAAAATGATAAGTATACTACTAGTAAACTGGATGAAAAAGCTAATGTAGTTCATATTGTTCCAATGGAAGATCAGTATATAAAACTTATATGTATTTTTGATTACAATGTAAATAATGAAAACAGAATCTTAGAATATGTTTATAGTAGACAAAGAAATATAATTAAAGATATGCGAGAAATGATCTACCAATAATATATGGGTAAGTAACTTATCTGTTTTTAGATTTTTAAAATTACTTTTTATTAAGACAAACTCACTATAATCACTTTAATAATACATAATTTTAAAGGTCATTATTTTGAGTGTACAACCCTTCACACATTTACATCTTCATACCGAATACTCCCTCCTTGATGGAGCAAATAAACTTACAAACTTAGTTCCTCGTTTAAAAGAGTTAGGCATGACTTCTGTGGCAATGACCGACCACGGAAATATGTTTGGAGCAATTGATTTTTATAAGCAGATGATTGATGCTGGGATAAAGCCTATTATCGGGATGGAAGGGTATATCCATAATGGTGAAGAGTTAAATGATAAGAGCACGAAACAGCGTTTTCATATCTGTCTTTATGCAAAAAATAAAATTGGCTATCAAAATCTTATGTACCTCTCTTCTCAAGCCTATATTCACGGTATGTACTACTTTCCTCGTATAAATAAAAAAGAGCTTAGAGAACATTCTGAAGGGCTAATATGCTCATCTGCTTGTCTTCAAGGTGAAGTCTCATGGCACTTAAATCTTGCTAATGAGAGAAATGTTCGTAATGGTGCTTTAGGATATGAAGGAGCACTTGAAGTTGCTCGTGAATACAAAGATATTTTTGGTGATGATTTCTATCTTGAACTTATGCGTCACGGTATTGGAGATCAGCTCTTCATTGATGAACAGATACTCAAAATAAGCCGTGAGACAGGTATAAAAGTAGTAGCTACAAATGATACGCACTATACTTATCCAAATGATGCACAGTATCATGAAGCATTTATGTGTATTGGGATGAATAAACTCTATGATGATCCCAACCGTATGCGTCACTCTGTTCATGAGTTTTACTTGAAATCACCAGAGCAGATGGCTAGAATATTTGCAGATATTCCTGAAGCACTCGAGCATACACAAGAGATAGTAAATAAGTGTGAGCCCTTTGTTCCAATTGTTAAAACACCAACACCTCCTAACTTCAAGTTCACAAAAGAGTATGCTCAAAAAGAGGGCTTAAATATTAATCATGAAGATGACGCTCCTCTTCCAGCAGATGCAAGTGAAGATGAAAAAAAACTTCATATGCTTGGTGCAGATAAAGATGATGCAGAGTATTTCATCTACAAGTGTCGTGAGGGTTTAGTAAATCGTCTTAAAATTGTTCCAGAGGAACGCCATGATGAATATCGAGAGCGTTTAGAGTTTGAGATGGATATCATTAACTCTATGAAGTTTCCTGGGTATATGATGATTGTTTGGGACTTTGTTATTGCAGCAAAGAGAATGGGAATAGCTGTTGGACCGGGACGTGGTTCAGCTGCTGGGAGTCTTGTTGCTTTTTCTCTTGATATCACCGATATCGACCCTATGAAGTATGATCTGCTCTTTGAGCGTTTCTTAAACCCTGAACGTGTGTCAATGCCCGATATCGATATGGACTTTATGCAGGCTCGACGTGGAGAGGTTATTGACTATGTTGTAGAGAAGTATGGTCGAAATCAAGTAGCCCAAATTATCACTTTTGGTTCACTTCTAGCAAAGGGAGTCATCCGTGATGTTGCTCGTGTTTTAGAGATGCCTCTAAGTCAAGCTGACAAGATGGCAAAACTCATTCCTGATGAGCTTGGAATCACTCTCAATGGTAAAACAAAAAGGGGTGAGTTTATAGAGGGGGCTTTTCAAAAAGAGCCAAAAATTCAAGAACTTTTAAATGAGGATGCAAATGCCAAAAGAGTTTGGGAGTTTGCTAAAAAACTTGAAGGTCTAAAACGCAACTCAGGGATTCATGCCGCTGGTGTGGTTATCTCAAATGAAGAGCTTTGGAAAAAAACACCTATCTATAAGCCATCGGGTGAGACAACATTTGTAACACAGTATTCTCTAAACTATATGGAAGATATTGACCTCATTAAGTTTGACTTCCTTGGTCTTAAAACACTTGATGTTATTCAAAATGCCGTAAAACTCATTAAACGCAGATATGATTTAGATGTTAACTGGGATGAGATAGATGTGGATGATAAGAGAGTTTATGAGGTTATTCAAACGGGTGAGACTGTAGGAATGTTCCAGATAGAGTCAAGTGGAATGCAAGACCTGAACCGACGTCTGAAACCCGATAATTTTGAAGACCTTATCGCCGTTCTCGCCCTTTACAGACCAGGACCGATGGAGTCTGGAATGTTGGATGACTTCATCGAGCGTAAGCACGGTCGTAAAAAAGTTTACTATCCATTTGAAGAGGTTAGTTTTGATTTGCTTAAAGATACACTTGGCCCAACCTATGGAATGATTGTTTATCAAGAGCAAGTTATGCAGATAGTTCAAATCATCGGTGGTATGAGCCTTGGTGGAGCAGATATTGTTCGTCGTGCAATGGGTAAGAAAAAAGTGGAAGAGATGGAGAAGTATAACCGTCTATTCTCCGAGGGTGCTCAAAAACTAGGACTTGATTATGGACTAGCATCTGATCTTTTTAAACTCATAGAAAAGTTTGCCGGTTATGGTTTTAATAAATCTCACTCAGCAGCTTATGCAATGGTTACATTTCAAACTGCATGGCTAAAAACTTACTATCCAAACGAGTTTATGGCGGCACTTTTAACATCTGACAAAGATAACACTGAAAAAGTTGTTCGCTACATTGATGAAGTAAAACGAATGGGCATAGAGCTTGGTCCCCCTGATGTCTGTGACTCTCAGTTAGAGTTCTCAGCTATCACTAAAGAGGGAAGAGATATTGTTCTTTTTGGACTTGGTGGAATTAAGGGAGTAGGGCAAGCTGCCATAGAAGCTATGCTTGCAGAGCGTGATGAAAATGGTGACTACTCTTCTTGGCAAGATTTTGTAAATCGTATTGAGCCATCAAAGGTAAATAAGCGTGTTATTGAAGCGATGATAAAATCTGGTGGTTTTGATAGGTTTGGTTATGCAAGAAAGGCTCTTCTAGATCAGATAGAACTTATAGTAGATACTGCTAAAAAAGCGAGTGAAGCGAAGAAAAACGCAGTGGGAAGTCTCTTTGGTGATGATGAAGATATTACAACAGTTGAACTTCACCTGAAAAATGGACAAGAGTATGATCTTAAAGAGATACTTGATTTTGAAAAAGATACCTTAGGTTTTTATGTTTCAGGGCATCCAATGGATGAGTTTAGAGAAGAGATGAATGAACTGAGTTATACACTCTCATCCGAGTTAGAGAGTGCAAAAGATGGCTCTTACGCAATATTTATCGGTAAGGTTGAAGATATAACGATTAAGATGAGTAAAAAGGGAAATCAGTTTGGAATAGTTAACCTTATGGATTTCCACGGAAATATAGAAATAATGCTCTTTTCTGATAAACTAGAAAAATTAGATGAAATGAATAGAGATGAACCTATAGCCTTTAAAGGAAAAATCACTCATACGGATTTTGGTCCACGTATAGGTATTAGTAAAATAATGACACTTAAAGAAGCTAAAAAAGAGACTAAAAAGGTTAAAAAAGAGATTCAGGAGGCACCTCCTGAGCCCATAAATCTTGCAGTAAAACTAGATACAGATAGTACAGTCTTAGACACTCTTTATACTCTTATAAGACAACATCCTGGAAATCGACCTTTAAGTATTACAATCGTTTCACAACTGCATAATGTTGTAATTGATTCAGCTATTAGAGTTGATAGTAAAATTTTGCTTGCCTTAGAGGGTAATATAGCAGTAGATATTTTAGGAGTATAAGAATGAACAAAGATGATTTTAACGAAGGTTTACTAGGTTTTTTAGATGCTTCACCAACACCATTTCATGTAACTCAAAATATGTCAATGATGTTCGAAAACGCAGGCTTTAGTAGATTGAATGAGGTTGAAAAGTGGGAATTAGAAGCAGGAAAAAAGTACTTTGTAACTCGTAATGACTCTTCTATCATAGCCTTTACATATCCTAAAAAAGAAAAAAACTATGTGATGGTTGGAGCACATACTGATTCACCAAATTTAAAATTAAAACCAAATCCTGTTATCAAAGAGCATGGTGTTGTAAAATTTGGAGTTGAGCCTTATGGTGGACTTCTTTTAAATCCATGGTTTGATAGAGATTTGTCTTTAGCTGGAAGAGTAAGCTATGAAAACGCAGCAGGTGAAATTTGTGATACATTTATTGATGTTAAAAAAGCGATAGCTACTATTCCTTCACTCGCAATTCATCTTGATAGCAAAGCAAATAAAGATAGAACAGTAAATAAACAGACAGATATTTCACCTATTCTTACAACAGATGAAGATTTTGAGTTTGATGAATTTTTAAAATGGCAACTAAATAAGAATGAGATACTTGATGTAAAGAGTGTATATGCAAGTGAACTTAGCTTCTATGATACACAAAAGGCCTCTTTTGTTGGACTCCGTGATGACTTTATATCGAGTGCTAGGCTTGATAATCTGCTAAGTTGTTATGTTGGAATGTTAAGTATCTGTAGTGTAGATGATGATAAGCCTATGCTCTTTATTGCATCTGATCATGAAGAGGTTGGGAGTGAGTCAACTTCGGGCGCAGGTGGTAACTTTTTAGAGAGTAGCTTGAAGCGAATGTTTAGTAATTACGATGAGTATATGAATATGAGCAGAACATCTATAATGATAAGTGCAGATAATGCTCATGCAATTCATCCAAATTTCCCAAGTAAGCATGATAAAGAGCATGCACCAAAAATTAATGAAGGGGTAGTTATTAAAGTAAATGCAAATCAAAGATATGCTTCAACTTCAAATACTATCTCTCGTTTTATGAGTGTAGCCTCATCTTTAGGTGAAAAAACGCAGCCTTTTGTAACTCGAAGTGATATGGGCTGTGGCTCTACGATAGGACCTATCACTGCTACAAGACTTGGTATAGAAACTATAGATGTTGGACTCCCAACCCTTGGAATGCACTCTATACGAGAGCTATGTGGGGTTGAAGATGCACATTCTCTTTATAAAATTTTAGTAGGCTTTAAAAACTAATGTCTACTATCACTCCAGAAGAGTTAAATGTTTTAATCGAACAGACATACAAGGTAGAAAATGAGTTTAATGAACTGAAAGCTTCTTATAATCACCTACAAGATACAGTTGAAAAAGTTGTTGAGTTTTTACCAAATGCAATATGGATAGTAAATAGTGATAATACAATTTTCCTTCAAAATTCTCAGGCACGAGATTTATGGGAGCTTTTAAAACTACTAGAGTATAAAAGTGATGATTATGAGCTTCAGTTTGAGTCTCGTTCTTACTTAGTGAAGAGTTCATCTTATAAAGATAAAATCATGCTAAGTGCAATAGATATTACAGAACAAAAACGCAAGGAAAATCTTGCAACAATGGGACAGATGGCAGCACATCTCTCTCATGAAATACGTAATCCTATTGGTTCTATTTCTCTTTTAAGCTCAACTCTTAAAAAACGAGTAATTCCTGAGAATATCCCAATAGTAGAAGAGATACAAAAATCTGTTGCACGTATTGAAAGAATTATAAAAGCAACACTAATGTTTTCAAAAGGTGTAGAAGCTACAAAGCATAATATTAAATGGAGTGAACTTCAAGAATCAATTGATATGTCTATTGGTTATTATGCTTACTCTAAAGAAATTTCATTTGTATTTCCAAAAGAAGATTTTGAATTAAATGCAGATAAAGATCTTTTAGAGATGCTTTTTTCAAATTTTATTACAAATGCTATTGATGCTATTGAAGCAGATGATAATGAAGAAGGAACAGTTGAAATAATTCATAAAGATGATGAAAACTATCATATCTTTTATATCTATGATAGTGGAGTAGATATTGAAAACGCAGAGGATCTTTTTGAAGCTTTTAAAAGTACAAAAATAAAAGGTAATGGTTTAGGTTTAGTCCTTTCTCGTCAAATTGCTCAAACACATGGAGGATCAGTAATTCTTCAATCTGGTGCAAAAAAGTGTTTTGAGGTGCATATCGCAAAATAATATTATATATTAATTATTGGAATAATTCTTGCTAAGGTTTATAAAAACTTTCTAGGAATATTTATGCCAATATCTCATAAAAATATTATTTCTCTTTTAGAATATGTAAAGATAGATCGCTTTTCAGTAATTTGTCATTTTAAATGTCAAGAATCAGATAAAAGTATAGTCTCTTCTGTTCCTTTTGAACCTTATGAGGGTAAGATAGAGATAACATGGAAAGAGATGTTTTTTCATCCCATTAAGTCATATAATAGATACTATCATACTCCTATTGTTATATACGGTAATGATACTCATGAGACTATAGTTTTAAAAGCTTTCAAAAAAGTTGCAAAGCACTTTAGATGGAATGATAAAAAACAGATGTATGTATATAGTTAAAAAGGTTTAAAATGCAAAAAGAATTAGTGGTAATCCCCCGTGCAACATTAGAAATATATAAATCTACAGAAAATGGTTTAACAATTTATGAGTTTGATGCAACAGAGTGTTCTCCACCTGAACCAATGGTAAATACTATAGTAGTTT
>Ga0256826_1001143_pt1 | contig 16423 bp, 16 predicted proteins | sample CV79metaG_FD_185975 | JGI IMG/M metagenome (GOLD analysis project Ga0256826, IMG submission 185975) | Hydrothermal vent microbial communities from East Pacific Rise, Pacific Ocean - CV79 | ecosystem: Environmental > Aquatic > Marine > Hydrothermal vents | place: Pacific Ocean: East Pacific Rise...
TTTCATAGAGCTATCTTGTACAAATCCAAAACTCTCTCCCTCAAAAGGATAACCTAGACCTTTAAGAGCTATTTTTAATGAGTCTATATTTTCATCTGCTATCTCTAAAGTTATCTCGCGAGGCATAACTTCAAGGTTCACTTCTATGTCACCAAACTCATCTTTTAGTTTTGTAGTTAAGGTATTTGCACACCCTCCACATTTCACATTTTGTACTTGTATTGTTTTAGTCATTTTGATTTTCCTCTTTTGTTTTTGTAAGTTCATTTTTTGCCATTATCTCAAAAAGAATTGGAATAATCACAAGACTTAGAATCGCTGAACTTACTATTCCACCTAGCATTGGTGCTGCAATTCTCTGCATTACTTCACTTCCTATACCGTGAGTGTACATGATAGGTGCAAGTCCTGCGAGGATAGCAAAAACAGTCATTAGTTTAGGTCTTACACGCTGAACTGCTCCTTCGTAGATAGCATCGTTTAACTCTTTTACTCCAAACTTAGCACAAAATTTCTCTTTTGCTTCATCTACAGACTCTTGTAAGTAGACTATCATCACGATAGCCGTTTCTGCTGCAACTCCAAGAAGTGCTAGAAAACCGACAATTACAGCGATACTCATAGCAAAGTTGAGCATATCTATGTAGATAAGTCCACCGAGAAGAGCAAATGGGAGAGTAAAAAAGACTATAAGTGTTGGAGCCATTTTTCCAAGTGCAAAGTATATGAGTACTAATATTGATAGAAGTACTCCGGGGATAATCCAGACTATTTTCTTCATTGCGCTATCTAAGTACTGAGATTGACCTGCCCATTCTATATAGTACCCTGGTTCAAAGTTTATCTCATCGATGAATTTTTGAGCTTCTGACACATACTCTTTAGCCGTTACAGCTTCATTTGGTGTGATGTAGATAAATGTTACTGGTGTTGCCATCTCACTTTTTATAACTGAGGCACTCTGTTTGTAGCTTATTTTCGCAAAGGTACTTAGAGGTACAAAACCGAGTTTTGTTTTTATTTGAATGTTCTGTATAGAATCTATACTTCTTCTCTCATCACCCTTTAAACGCAGAGTAATAGGGTAGCGTTCTAGCCCTTTGTACATAGTAGATACTTTGAGCCCTCCTATAGCTAACGATGTGTAATCTAGGAGAGTATTTTTATCCATAGCATATCGTCCCATAGACTCTTCATCTAAGTCCAGGTAGATAAAGTAACCAGTACTTGCTTGATCAGCAAAGACGGAAAGAGTTTTATCATAAGCTCTTAATTTCTCTTCTATAATTTTCCCATACTTTTGTAATCCATCTGCATTTTGACCGTAGAGTTTTATACCGATAGGGGTACGGATACCACTAAGTAGCATATCTATACGACCTCGAATAGGATAAGTCCAAGAGTTTGTAAGTCCTGGGACTTGCAGTGCATCTTCCATCTTTTGGCGGAGTGAATCGTAAGTTACACCTTCCGGCCATTCACTTTTTGGTTTAAGCGTGATGATAGTCTCAAGCATTCCAAGAGGAGCAGGGTCAGTTGCAGTTCCTGCACGTCCTGCTTTACCAAACACCATTTCTACTTCAGGGAAACTTTTTATGATAGCATCTGTTTTTTGTGTGAGTGCTTTTGCTTGATCAACACTAATTCCATAAGGAGTTACAGGCATATACATAAATGTCTGTTCATTAAGCATAGGCATAAACTCCCACTTTAAAGAGTTAAAAAGTGGATACATATAACCCAAAGAGAGAGCTACTACTACAATGACTGCATATTTAAGTTTCAGACCATACACAATAATTGGATGATATAACCAGATAAAAAATCTATTTAAAGGATTTTTATTTTCAGGAATAATTTTCCCTTTTACAAAAAATACCATAAGAACAGGAACAAGAGTTATAGAAAGAACAGCTCCAGCAGTCATAGCAAATGTTTTCGTAAACGCAAGAGGTGTAAAGAGAAGACCCTCTTGTCCACTAAGGGCAAAGATAGGTAAAAATGAGACAACGATAAGAGCTAATGCAAAGAAGATGGGGCGACCAACAAGCTGAGAAGATTTTAGAATTACATCTATTCTCTCTGTATTTGTAGGTATTCTTCCTTCTTTGACTTCAAATTTATGTAACATCTTATGTGCATTTTCTATCATGACAATGGAAGCATCGACCATCGCACCAATAGCAATGGCAATACCTCCAAGGCTCATGATATTTGAGCCTACACCAAAGAGTTTCATAAGTGCAAATGTTGCTCCAACTGTAAGAGGTAGAACTATAAGAACTATAAGAGAAGAGCGTAGGTGTAGTAAAAAAAGACCAATCACGATAATAACAATGATACTCTCTTCTATAAGAGTTCCTTTGAGTGTCTCAACTGCTCCATCAATAAGTCCTGAACGGTCATAAACAGTTGTAACATCAACCCCTTCAACTTTTAAGTCGGCCATTTTGTCTTTGATGCGTTCTATAGCAGAGTAAACATCTTCCCCGTAACGAACAAGGACTATACCTCCAACAACTTCACCCTCACCGTTTAAGTCAGCCATACCTCGACGTGGAGCAGGTGTAAGTTCTACTCGTCCTATATCACTAATGGTAAGAGGAACACCCCCTTTTGTTGTAACAACTAGTTTACGAATATCATCAAGATTTTTTACATACCCTTTGGCTTGGACTATCCACTCAAAACCATTCTCTATGACTATACGACCACCCATATCGTTGTTGTTTGCTTTTAAAGTTTTTGCTATATCTTGTATGCTGAGGTTGTAGCGGATGAGGTTGTCGTTATTTATAGTCACTTGATAAGTCGGTACAAATCCACCCACACTCGCTACTTCACTTACCCCATCTACACCCATAAGAGCATATTTATAGTAGTAGTCTTGAATGGTTCTAAGTTCGCTCAAGTTTTTTGTTTTTGAGCTAAGCGCATACTCATAAACCCAACCAACACCCGAAGCATCAGGACCAAGTGTAACACTCATGTTTGAGGGGAGTGAGGATTGAACGGAGGCAAGTTGCTCTAAAACACGGCTTCTAGCCCAGTACAAATCGGTCTTATCTTTAAAGATGATGTAGATAAGTCCAGTCTCATAAGTAGAGTATCCACGAACAGTTTCGATGTTCGCTATGGCTAAAAACTGTGCCACAAGAGGATATGTCCCTTGCTCTTCAACTGTCTCGGGTGACTGCCCATTCCATTTTATCTGTACTATTACCTGAGGAGGAGAGAGATCTGGAAGAGCATCAAGAGGAGTGTTCTTCATACTCCAGATACTTGCGGCTACTAAGAAGAGCGCGGCCATAAGAACGAGAAATTTATTTTTTATGCTTAATGCTATTAATTTTTCTATCATAATGTATTCTTAGTATAACCCATTTATCTGAGCATCACTATCCATCATAAATAGTGCATTGCTTACGACTTCATCTCCTGCAGCTAGAGAACCATCTGTGATGATGTAAGTGTGTGCATTGAGTGGTTTAACACTTACTTCCATTGGATCGTATTCGCCTTCGTATTCACCAACGACAAAAACATAGTATTTTCCATCTTTGCGCATTACTGCATCACTTGGAAGAGTGAGGTATGTTGCTTTTTTATCTTGAGATATGACCGAAGTGTACATACCAACAAAGAGCTCTTTATGAGGGTTTTTAACTCTTAAACGGAGTGTCATAGTTGCTTCTTTCTCATCTAACATTGGGTAAAAAAGTTTAGAAGTTGCAGTATAAGTTTTTGCTGTACTTTTAAAGTGTAGTTCAAATTTATCTGCATTTTTTAGCCAGTTTATATCTTCTTCAAACACTTTTGCCTCAACCCAAACTTCATCAAGGTTTACTATTTCAAAAAGTTGTGTTTTTGCATTAAACGCAGAACCATCACTGATACTTTTTTTAAAGATGTAACCACTGACGGGTGCATATAAAGTTGTGTTTTGAGAGATTTTTTTAGTTCTTAAAACATTAGTTATCTCTTTATCTGAAATTCCTAAAAGTTCTAGTTTAAGTTTAGCACTTGTAAGCATTCCTTTGTTTTTGTTTGCTTTTGTGTAGTTATAAGAATTGAGATAGTCCTCTTTTGCTTTGTAAACTTCAGGGGAGTAAATAGTCACAAGCGGATCGCCTTTTTTTACATATTTATATATTTTATCTGCATAGATTTTTTCTACATAACCACCAAAACGAGGTGAAATCTGATGGACTCTAGCTTCATCAGCTTTCACAAAACCGTAGTTTTTCTTTGAGTGAGAGAGATTTTGCTCTTTTACTTTGACTGTTTGAACAGAAAAAAGTTGCTCAACTGTTGCTTTTTGTGCCATTAATGAGAGGGGTAAAAGCCCAGTTAGTAATAATTTTGTATATAGTTTCATTTTAGATCTCCTGCAAGTTCAGAGATTTTTGCCTCTGCTTTTTTATAGTTTGCTACTGCATTAATACTTTTTTGTTCTAATGCAAGTTTATCAAAGAGCACATCAATATACTTAAACAAGTCTCCACCCGTAGAGATGGACGAGTTTGATAGTTCAAACATATGAGCTATTTGAGGAAGTGCATTATCTTGTATGATATGGTAAATATTATAAGAAGAAAGCATCTGTGCATAATAAGCTTGAAGTGTTGCATTTACTGCTATTTCACTATCTTTTTTCTGACTAACAAAAGAGAGTTCTACCGCACGTGCTTCTTCCTCTATGGCATCTTCAGTTCCATATATAGGAAGACTAAGTGCTAAGCCGAAGTTCATGTAGTCATCAAATTTTTGACGGTAAGAATATCCTGCTACAAGATTTAAATCTGGATAGTTGTTAATCTCTGCAGCTTTTACATTTGCATGTTGTTGTTGTAATTCTTTTTCTCTTAAAGCTATTGTTGGGTTGTTTACAAGGGCCTTTTGTAGTTTTAAAAGTTCTGGTTTACTCTCTATTTCAAGATTGATATTTAAATTTTCTACTTGAAAGGCAGCTAGATAAGAGAGTCTTGCATATGAAGCATAAATTTTAGCATCTAGAGTTGATTTTTGGATGTCTAAATCAGCCAGAGAGAGTTCTGCTTTCATAATGCCCATGTGCTGGTTAGCATCTACAGTTGTATATGACTCATAAAGTTCTATATTTTTCTTAGTAAGTGTAATGTACTCATTTATAATGCTTTTGAGTTTACGAAGTTCCCAAATAGTATAAGCTTCAGTTTTAATCTCAGCAATAAGAGCTACTTTAGCAAATTGTAGCTTTTGTGTTAAAACATCTGCCTCTGCTAAAGAAACATTCTGCTTTGTATCGCGTTTATCATAGTATTGAATCTTCTGTTTAAATGTGAGAACTGTTTGGCTCATAGCCTGAGAAGAGTCTAGCGTGTTTGTTGTTAGACTAAGTTCAGGATTTGTAAACTGGTTGGCTATGTCAATACTCTGTTTATTTGCTTCAATACGAGCAGTTATCACTTCAAGTGAAGGGTTAGAACGTAGAGAGGAGTTTATAATCTCATCTAAACTAATTGCTTGAAGTGTTGAGTAGAGCACTAAGGCACTAAAAAGTATCTTTTTCATTTCTACGACCTTTTTTACTAGAAGTTCAGCGTAGTTTTAACGCGAGACTTTTTACCTGTCTTAGGAGTGATGAAGATATGGAGTTGCCAAGTACCACTCATCGCAAGGTTAAGTTTTGCCTCATAGACACCATTTCCAAGGTTTTTAGCCTCTACTTTAGAGACCATTGCAGGCATTCCTGGCATAGCAGGCATAAAAGCTTTGAGTGCGACAGTACCGTCTATAGCTTTTGCATCTTTAGTGATAGTAAATTTAAAAGTATTAGCACCAGTTGTAACAGGTTTTTCAGCAGTAATATGTACTTTCGTTGTTCTATACTTTGCATCTTTAGAGAATGCAGCTGCATTTAAGAGTGAAACACCAAGTAAAAGTGCTAAGAAGATTTTAGTTAAAGTTTTCATTGTAGATCCTTTTGTTTGTTTTCTTAATGTGTAGTATAACTAATCTCTGTGGTATGTTTGTGATTTTAAGGGTTTGTTGTAGCACTATTTACAAATACATTATTTGGATCTAGTATGAGTATATTACTATAGAGTTTTTGTAGGTAAGGAGAGTCTGTTACTTTATATATATGTGCTAACTGCTCTAAAAAGAGAATATCCGTCGGGTACAGAGCAAGCATTTTGTCTACTATAGCTGTTGCTATTTCATACTTCTTTTGTGCATTTAGAGCTGTGATGATGTAGAGGTTTGCATAGTAGTTGTAGTAGTCTATCTTGAGAAGTTTATAGGCCACCTGTTCTGCATCGCTATAGGATGCTGTTGCTAAGTAGACACGAATAAGTCCTAAGCGGGGGTCAAGTGCATAATGATTTGTGAGAGATGCTTGCTCATAATGCTTTTTTGCATCACTATATTTTTTATCTAAGAAAAAAAGCCACCCAAAACGGAGGTTGAGAGTATAGCCTTTGGGGTATTTTTGATAAAGAGGAGAGAGAACCTTGAGTGCTTCACTGTAGTTACCCATCTGCTCATAATTATAAGAGTTTACATAAGCCTCTTTAATGCTGTTTTTTTTACTCTCACCAAAGAGTAACGTAAGTGTTAAAAGTATGAGTAGAAAAAACTTCATATTTTAGAACCTATAGTTAAGAGATGCAACTATGGCACTGTTGGTACCATCTTCTGTTAAGTCAACCTCTCTAAAAGTGTTTGTATCATAACCTATAGAAATTGTAGTTGTATAGGCAAAAGTATAGCCTAGTTTTATGCCATAACCACTTTTCATAAGGTCTAGAGTGTTTATGACTGTAAATCCACTATCTTTGACTCCTGTTCTCATCTCTCCACTATAGCCTTTGAGTGTTAAAAATGCCTGTTTATAAAAAATGGTATCACTCACTTCAATTGAGCCATAACTCTCTTGAATGTAATCTTTAGCCATTTGGTAGTTATAACGGACAACTATAGTGTTACCCCAGTTAATGTTGAGTGCTTTATAGTAACTAAGATAAGGAGAAATTTGAATGATACTTACTGGTTTAACTACATCTGTATTGAGCTCATCTCGTCCTTGAGAAAAAGAGGTATAGTAACCATCAACACCATAGTCAAGTTTGTTATACCCAAAGTAGTTGTAGCCACCAAGTGTAACAAAAACTGAATACCCATCTCCTAAAAAAACATCGTTACTGTTAATGTAGTGTGCACCACCTCTTATCATAAAGTTCGTGAAGTATTTTCCATAAGCTATGGAAATGTCATCTTGATTGAGTTTTTCAAATGTTGGATCTTTATAGTTTGTTTGAAACTTGGCATAATCAAACTCTAAAAGGTAAGAGAGTGTTCCTACTGAAGTATGAACACCATAGAGTGTAGAGCTGTCTTTGATAGACTTTGCACTATCTGTAGTGTACGAGAGAGTCGCAGCATACGGCAGTATAGTTACGACTTCTGCTAAGAGGGAGCTTGCAATAAGTGTTGCGCTTATAACTGTTTTTTTCATAGTTTTCTCCTAAGTTGTGTTGTATTGTAAGTAATAAGTGTTAGTAGTTTGTTAGCACTACTTAGAGTGACCTCACCAAGTTCTGAAGAGACTCTCTCTCCATCGAAATGGTAGAGGAACTCCTGTTTGTAACTCTTTTTGTTGAGAGTAGCGAGCAGCTCTATAAAGAGTGTTTGGAGTTTTGACTTGATTATATACACAGGTAGATAGTCTCTAAAAAAGAGGCTTTGTGAACGCACAAAAGGGATGCGAGGGGCAAGTTTAAAGAGCCATTTTAGATGAGACTCTTCTCCTTGATAGTTATAAAAGTAGAACTGCTTGTAGTCACTGTAGAAGTAGAGTCTATTTGCCTTTTCATCTTCTAGGAAGAACTGACTATACTCATTCATCTTGACATGCAAGAGGAGACTCTCTGTGTACGCACCATCTACAAAAACATCATATGCATAAGTATCATCGAGAACGAGGTGTAGTCGAGAACTAATACTTCTGTCGCTAATAGTCGCCTCAATAGTCTGCTGTTTTTTAGGGACACTATTAAAAATGAGTTCATTCTCAAAAATATACTCACTAAAACAGAACTTCTTTGTAAATCCACCTAAAATACCAAGCTCTTGTACCTGTATGTGAATATGTGGTTCGGGCGAGTAGCCACTGTTGCCGCATTTAGCTATAACACAGTTTATTTGAACATAGTCCCCTGTTTTATAAGCTAAAGAGTACTGCGTCAGGTGGCTTATCTCTACATAAAAACCTAAATCAGACTTTATGATGATGTAGTTTCCCCAGTTGTTGACACGGTCAACCTCTCCTATGATGTTATCTACAAGATCATCTCTTGCTGCTACAACATAGCCGCTTACAGGTGAGAGTATGGACTCTCCAAAAGCATAGTAGTCATTGGCATAAAGTCCTGCATTTGCATAGGTTTTACCCTCTTTATACTTGACAAAGTCATAGGCATATTTATACTTTCCCTTATGCGTCCACTCATCATCAAAGGCTTGGTAGACACTCCAACTCCCACTAAAGGGAAGAGAAATTCGCTCATATATTTCACCAAAACGAAAGATTTTGCTCAGGTAGTTTGAGAGTGAGTACTCGGGGGTTGCTTTGATGTCAACATTAAACTCTCTGTAGTAGGTAATAGAGAGAATAAAGATAAAGACTATAACTGTGATGTTAAAAGGAAGGGTGAAAACAGGGATGCTATAGTAATGAAAAAGGGTAGCAATAGCATCTGTGAGCACTACACTTATAGCGACTCCTATGAGTGCTAAGAGATAGTTTTTAAGTGTGGGAAGTAAAAAGACACCACACAGAGCAATGGCTACTAAGATGTAGTTAAATGCATAGGGGTCTTGGAGTGCTTGAGCAAATGAGCCAATGAGATAAGAGTGCACTGTTATACCAAAGTAGTAGCCACTCAGTGCCATAATGAAAATAATACGAGAGTAGTACAGAACAACCAAGAGCAGTAGTGCCCCTGCAATATTTGAGGGAAGAAAAAAGATAGTTCCAAAAGATTTTAAAAATCCACTCACTACCAAAGGGAGCTCAATATCAAAACGATTTGAGTTGTTTATGAGTGTAGAGAGCAGGTTTGAGTACTTTAGCGATGCTAAGTAGATAAACATCGTTACAAGTGAAAAAGGGAGTGAGAGAATGGGAATCTTGTAAGTACTAAAGAGCCGGTTGAGCATAAATGCTAGCATAAAGGTAAACGCAGAAGAGATTGCGATGAGTGCTACACTTAATATGGAGAGTGAAAATATAAACCCAATGCCCATACCAACAAGCAAAGAGTTGTAGACATAAAACCCTTGGGCTAAATACTCCTCCTTAAACTCTATAAGTTCGGCAAAGAGAATGGTGAAGAGAACTGCTATGAGTCCACTTAGTGCCACAGAGGGGTTTGTAAACGTTATTGCAAGGAGTAAAAACCCCGCAACTTTGTTGTTTAAGAAGAGAAGTGAACTGTAGGGTTTTACAGCACTCAGTATCAGCATTTTGAAGTTGGGCATCTACAGCTCTTTAAAGTTTACCGTTTCTAAGTCGTCGACCTCTTTAATGCATCGAGCAACTCCCTCTTTGTTTATAAGCACTGCTGCTGGTTTGTAGCGAATAAACTGCATCGCTTGTGTATAGTTGTATGCACCAACAGGAGAGATGGAGAGTACTGAACCGCGCTCGAGTGGTGGGAGAAGAAGATTCTCTTCTATGACATCAATATTCATACAAAGTGGACCATTTAAGATAGATGGTTCGTTGTCCCCTTCGTAATGTTTGTCCGTTTCTATGGTGAAGTTATACCAAGTAGAGGTGTAGAGAAGGTTGACTCCTGCATCTAGGATATACCCTTTTTTACCATCTGGAAAACGTTTATAACCATGTACAGAAGTAAGGAGATATCCTGCTTCATCTATAAGTGCACGACCAGTCTCAAGGTAGAGTTTTGGTAACTCTTCACTCTTGTTAAGTTCATAAATGACATTTGTAATCGCTTCTGCATAATCATCAGCAGTTGGGATGATGACATCAGTTGACTGATAGATGCCTTTGAGGTTTGATTTACTCGCAAAACCACCCCCTAAGTCTATGTAGCTAATAGTTGCCCCAAAGTCTCTCTCTACCTGCTCTTTAAGCTGCATAATCTTTGTTGTTGCCATTCTATATGCATTTGCATCAAGCATAAAAGTACCAATATGAGAGTGGATTCCCACTAGAGAGATCTTTTTACTTGCATACATTTTGGCTATAGCCTCATAGGCATCCCCATTCTCAAAGTTAAAGCCAAAACGGCTCCATTGAGGGTAGACACCAACATCCATATTTATACGGATTGCTACAGGAATATTTATATTTAATTCATCTGCAATCTTCTCTAAGTCATCGAGTTCAAAAAGGTTGTCAACATGGATTTTTGCCCCCTCTTTGACTGCAATTTTGAGATCTTCATAGGGTTTATAGGGACCATTAAAGATGATATCTTTTCCCTCTACACCTAAGGCACGGGCTTTTTGGTATTCAAACTCACTGACAACTTCAGCACATGAGCCAAGGTCGTGAAATATTTTACAGATTTCGTTGAGGTAGTTTGTTTTATAACTCCAACCAAACTGTACATTTGGGTAGCGAGAACTAAAGGCTGAGTAGAGGTTATGGTAGAGCTCTTCTATTTTTGTTTGTGAAAAAACAAAGAGGGGTGAGCCAAATTTTTGTGTGAGCTCATTTACACTCACTCCATCTATCTCAGTTCTAATTTTTTGTGTTTTGATTGGAGAACCATATTTTGAGCTCATCGCAAAGTCAATCTTGTTAATAGTAGGTTTTTGGTAGGCTTGTTTTTGCATTTTAAAGTTCCTTAGTAGATAGTAGTTTCATAAAGTCTGTAAAGTCTGTTACCAGTTCACCGGTATAGCGAACATACATCTTGTTTTGAGGAAAGGTAAGCTGCGGTGTAACTTTTTTCCCCTCCATAATTTGTGTGACCATAAGTGGTAAATTCACTCCAAGCTCTGTAGCAAAGTAGACCCATGCCGGAAAACGTGGGTTAATCTCTATAAGGTAGACCTGGTTCATGTTTACCATACACTCTAACTCAAAAGGACCCTTCCATCCCGTTTTTTTGACAAACTCTTGAGCAATTTGCATCAGTTTTTCATTTTGAATGGTAACTGCTGTCCAGATTTTCCCTATCTCTGTTGTTGTGAGTTTTTTAATGGAGACGGCACCAAGAAGTGTTCCCTCTCCATCACCAACGCCGACAAGGTTTATCTCTTCACCCTCGACAACATCTTGCACAAGAACAGGAAAGCCCCATTCGTTTGAGATTTTGTAGAAGTACTCTACTGCAGACTCAAAGTTATGTGCCATGTAGGCCTTATAGTAGTTTCCTTTTATCATTAAAGGAAACTCATGACCATTATCTAAGATTTTTTGTAGGTCAGAGAGTGATGCAATTTCATATGTTTTTGGATAAGTTATTTGTAGAGACTCTGCAAGTGTATCAAGTCTGTTTTTGTTACGAAGTTCAAAGTTTTCTGCTGAAGGCAGACAGAGTTTTATACCTAAAGCTTCTATCTCTTTTTGGTACTTTATATAGAGAGGAAGTTCCGCATCAAGGTTGGGGATGATAGCATCAACCCCACTCTCTTTTTGAATGTGTAGCAGTCTTGTTTTTAGCTCTTCATAGCCTAAAGATGGATAGGGCATAAGATAGGTTTTCTCTGTCATGCTCATATAGTTTCCAGGCTCATTAGGATTATATGATAATCCTATAATCTCATGTGTAGCTTGAAGACTTTTTATAACAGGAATCCCGGGTGCTGGATTATCCGTATTATTGAGACCACTTATTGCAACTCTCATCGTACTAATCCATATACTCTTAGTTTTGCGAAGAAATCGCTAATATCTATAAAAATATCATTATATGATACATCATATCTTTCAAAAAGTATTTCTATAATTTGATATTTTGTTTTTCCCTCTCTAAGAAGTACTACAATATCTTTTCCCAGTCCATTAAGTTGGTAGCTATTTCCCATCATTGGGTGAAATGCCATATTATTTTCATCTAAAACAAGTTCTCTAATTGATTCCATCATCTTTTCCTTTTTCTAGTATGTGTATTATTCCATAAAAGTGTAAGCAGAATGTTAGCAGTATAAAACTTCTTTATTGTGCATCACTCTGTGTTTTAGAATCTCTTAAAAATGCTAAGATATCTCGTGTCTCTTGTCCTGTTAAACCAGCACGAATTCTCATATGGTTCATAGAATACTCCCACGCACGTTTACTGAAATCTTCGGGCGGTCTAACATTATGACATCTTGCACAGACATCTGCCCATACTTGAACACCATTTATAGGATCACCTACTTTGTTTTCGTTTGCTACTAGATTAGAACTCATAGTTGTAAGAAGTGCTAATGTTAATAAGCTTGATTTTATTAATATTTTCATGTTTTTCTCCTAAAAACCAAAAGCTAGTTGTGCTTGAACACTATCACTAGTTGTACTTGTTGTATCATTATTTGTTGACTCATATGCAATTTTTACAATAAGGTTATTTGCAAAAAGATAGTTTAGCCCTGCTGCAATTTGTGATTTTTCTGCTTCAGGATTCGAATACTTGCTATAACGAATAACTGGCTCTAATGGAACAGAACCAAACTGATAAGAGAATTGTGCATAGACTGCTTTCCATGTGCCACCCACTAGTTGACTTAAGTCATTTTCTCCTATATCTTGTTGGATATATTCTGCTTTGATGTCAAAAGAGTTGATGTTGTACATAAAGTCTGCACCATAAGCAGCATAATCTCTATTAATAAGTTGATCTGCTACACTACCACCAATAATAGTAGTTGCTGTTAACTGTTCAGCAATTTTACCATAAGCACCAGAGATACCTATCTCCATACCACCTATTGGGTTGAGTGCATAGCGACCACCAACATTGAGCTGTGCACCATTTGTACTTGTTTTTCCTGTTACAGCTACTACTGTATCACCATCAGCAGCCTGACCGAATGTTGGGGCATTTGCTACAAAGAGTGCATAGTTGTGTCTTAATCCAGCAACCTTAGGAAGTCCACCACGAAGTGCAGCTCCAACATATGAGGTAGGTGCAGCACCATCGTGACCAAATCCGAGTGGTGCAGATGGGAGTTTATTTATCCATGATGGATGTTGATTTTGAACAAATTGTCCAAGTGGTGACATAAACTTACCAAGTTGCAGACCCATATAGTCATTTAAAAAAATTGTTCCTGCAGCATACTCTAACTCTATAACAGTCTCACCAGCTGTATCTGTTGTAAACTCTATCTCTCCTTCAAATTGAAAGATATCTCCATATTTAGCATGAAAGATCGGTGCAAACTTTACACCAGAAAATTCAGCATTGCCATCTTGTGCACTTTTAAAGTCAAAAGCAGCATACCCAGCAAGTTGAAACCCTGATTTTGAGTTACTCTCTAACTGTGCTTCCATACTACTTGTTTTTGCTTTTAGTTGTTCAAGATCTTTTTGTAGTTGATTCATATCTACATCGTTAGCAGAAAGATTTGCAGCACAGAGTGCTATAAATGTACTTAGTGCTAAACTTGATAGTCTTGTTCTCATTTGCTTCTCCTTATTTAAAATTAAATACTAATTTAAAAGTTTAAGTTATTGAAAGTATATTCACCCTTTGTGTTGTGTTTGTGATTAAAATATACTATCAAACACAAATACACCACAAATAGAGGCTAAAATAGTACATAAATATAGAAAAAGGGAAGATTATGCAATACATAGTAACAAGTAAGAAAACAGTAAAAGAGGTCGCAAGTAGATTGGAAGAGAATATAAAAGCTAATGGTTTTGGTGTGCTTCATATTCATAATCTTGAAGAGACTATGCAGAAAAAAGGTGTTCTACTTGGAGAGGCATGTTTAGTGTACGAGGTGTGTAACCCTAAACTTGCAAAAGAGGTCTTAAGCGAAGATATGAGTATGAACATGGTGCTTCCATGTCGTATATCTATCTATACAGAGAAGGGCGAGACTAAAATAGGAATGATTAATCCTTCGACATTAATGAAGGAGTCCTCTCATGCTACAGCATTAAAAGAGGTGGCATTACTTGTTGAAGAGAAATCAAAAGAGATTATTAATCTCTCAGCATAATGTATAGACATATCAAAACACTTAAAGCATTGCTTTTAAGTTCTATTGTCATAATACTAGTTGTGGTAAGTTTTAATCTTTATATTCAGTTATCTCAAGTAAGTGAAAAAGTACTTCATTTAGCACAGATGGAATTAAAGTCTCTTTTAGAAAATTTTACAGATGCAAAGCAACTTGATGAAACTAATTTTATTTACATAAAATTTACAGATAGAAATGATACAACTATTTATTTTAAAGAAGAGAAGAGATTAAAAAAAATTATTCAAGATTTTCATGTATATGATCACCACCTAGTAACTGTAAATACTGGTAATATATATGAAAAAATTATTCATAACCAACAAGAAAATAAATTTTATTTTGAATTTAAACATCCATATATCTTTGAAAATATAAATGGATACATTGAAGGGATATATCTATTTCCTGATCAAGAATTACAAAAGATATACAAGAGTATCTTTTATTCAATTATTGAGGTAGTTGCTAGTATTTTAGTGGCATTTTTACTTTTATACCCAGTAATAATTTATCTCAATAAAGCCTATATTTTACAAAGTCAGAAGTTACTAGAAGCTAATCTAGAAATTATGTCTGTACTTGGAGGTGCCGTTGCAAAAAGAGATAGTGAAACAAATGCGCATAATTATAGAGTGACTTTGTATGCTGTTGAATTTGCTCATAAATTAAATATGGATGATAAGCAAACTATGAGTCTTATAAAAGGTGCATTTTTACATGATGTTGGGAAAATAGGTATCTCTGATAATATACTACTAAAGGCTGGAAAGTTGAGCATACAAGAGTTTGAAATTATGAAAAAGCATGTGGACTTTGGTATTGAAATAATTTCAAATAGCTCATGGCTTGATGATGCCCATGATGTAGTGGCATACCACCATGAAAGATATGATGGCGAAGGGTATACCCAAGGTTTAAAAGCACAAAATATACCTTTAAATGCTAGAATTTTTATGATTTGTGATGTATTTGATGCTCTTACCTCAAGACGTCCATACAAGGAAGGGTATTCCTTAGATATCTCTATAGAAATGATTAAAGAGAGAGCTGGAACACACTTTGATGTTGAGTTAGTGAGCGTATTTTGTACATTTATACCCGAATTCTATAATAAAATCTCTTTAATAGAGAGCGATGAGCAGTTACACACTCTTCTTCATGAGGAAATTAAGTACTTATATAAATTAGATGATTCTTAAAGTGAAGTAACTAACATTTCGCTTACACTTCACTAACACTCTTATGTGAGAATACAACTATCAAAACAAAGGATTCACGATGAAAAGAGTTACAACTTTACTAGTAGTACTAGGCGGATTAACATTAGGTTTAGCAGATGCTACAACACTTCCAACTGAAACAAATATCCAAGCACAAGAACGTGTTCAGCAGATGAATGAGATGAAAGAGAAAATGATGCAGATGTCTCCAGAGGAGCGTCAGGCTGCCATGAGTGAAATGCAAGCAAATATGCCAAAAGATATGCAAGAAAAGATGCAAAATGGACAAGCAATGGGTGAACACAAACAAACTCAGATGAGAGAGCATGCAACTGAAATGCAGATGGAACACTCAAATGAGATGGCACAACACCAAAATATGAACCAACAACAAGCTGGACAACAGTACAAAGGTGAGATGCAAGGAAATATGCAAGGTAACTTCCAAGGGAATACACAAGCTGGAGAGCATGGTGGCAATGTAGATAGTGGTAGTATAAATTTTGGTGGTGGTAAAGGTATGCAAAACCGTTAAGAGATTCTATGATAAAATAAGATGAAGAAAAAATATGAAAAGGAGTAGTGAATGAAAAGTTTTTTTATAATAGGAATACTTTTTCTTGCTACTCTACTTGGGGCGACTGAACTAGATATAGATAGTTATATAACTCAAATAAAAAAGGCTTCACCTCAAGAAAGAGTTAAACTTATGAATGAGTTTAAACAGCGGATCGCTCAGATGAATAAACAAGAGCGTCTAAAGAGCATACAGAAGATGCAGGTAAAAATGAGAATGCCAGATCAGATAAATCGCTCAAATATGCAAACACAGCATATGAATGAAATACCAGCATATCAAAATATGAATCATAATACAAATGATATGCCACATAAGGAATTTAGATGAAACAGTTATTTATAGTTATGACTCTACTCTTTTCTATCAACTTACTTGCTTTTACAGATAGTGATTTTGATGGAGTTGAAGATGCCGTTGATAGATG
>Ga0256826_1001144_pt1 | contig 16413 bp, 13 predicted proteins | sample CV79metaG_FD_185975 | JGI IMG/M metagenome (GOLD analysis project Ga0256826, IMG submission 185975) | Hydrothermal vent microbial communities from East Pacific Rise, Pacific Ocean - CV79 | ecosystem: Environmental > Aquatic > Marine > Hydrothermal vents | place: Pacific Ocean: East Pacific Rise...
TCATGACCGTTTTCTTTATACAAAAAAAGGGGGGATGTGGACAGTGGAACGGTTGGCTCCCTAATGTAGTGCGATTACTCTCCAGTGCCCATCCAAAAAGGCTCTTTTTCTCCTAACTCTTCGTTGTGGTGAAATTTTATCCTCAGAATATCAACTGCTGATGTCTCCTTATTTGTGTTTTTTATGATACGTTGTTTCTATAAATGTATCACTATCCTTTATCGCTAACAAGCTGCGGTGTGTTTTTTCACGAATTCAGGAAAAGTCATTGTTTTTACAAATTCTTTTACTTGGGACAATAGAGCGACTATTGCATCTTTTACATATGTCGTTTTTTTTAGCAAGCAGCGATGCAACAAGGCGCAGTTTGGATTTCCTGCCATCAAGGGTTACTCTCGCTCCTTTATTATTTTTTTATATGATTATATCGGCTTACCAATCACTGATACGTTAACGATCGTTCTCCTTCGCAGGTCTTTCGTCAATATCCACTCTATTTGGAATACCTGTACGATTATGGGCCGATCCCTCATGTTTGCGATAGGTTTTATCCTGGTGACGCAAATACTTGTATAGTTGCCCACCTGCTACTTTGTCAGGCAAAACAAATTGATAAATGGTTTCGTGATATAATGAAATCCTGCCATCACCAGAAAAACGGCCTGCAATTTGCTCTGGACTCCATTCTTTCCTGAGGCAAGCTGTAATCAAATATTTAATCTCTTCTGTCAATTGAATGGCTTTAGGCTTTTTGGTCTGTTGCTCTTCTGCAAAACGGTTAGCTTATGTCTGCCCATAAATAGAGATTTCAGGGGGCGTTCGCCCGTACCCCTGACTAATTAGTGCTTGTTTAACGTGACTATGTAGAAATAACTCCTGTTGTAATTCTCTGCAGAAAGTACAAACTCCTACTAATTTCACGTCCCCTGGACGCACTTCACCCTTTAAATCTGGAGAGATAAGAGAATTTCAGCTTTTGTTATGCTAATTCTTTTCTGGCGAGTGTCAGCAGATTGGCAGAAACAATCGAAGCCCACGCATAACTTTTTTATAAGAAAAACCCTTTCCAGCTACAACGACTAAGCCCCAGGCTACACTTCAACCATAAGATGCCGGAGTCAATCCCTGCTCGAAATTTACGCAATTCCCTGTATATTTTCTTGCTTCGACACATATCTTCCTCGGTAAGGCCACGTCCCTTTGAAAAGCAGACATCTTTACCCCCCTTCGCTTTGAGGTGGTCAGAGGTAACCTCAGCCAAAGGAAACTGCTGATTGTGTATTTTTCACACTGTTTTGGTGACTCCTATGAATTATTCATTTAGTTATTTTAATAGGTTACGCAACTATATATACCATATTTTCTCCAAAAACAGACGCCTCAAAAGGCGATGTTTCCCAGTTTAATCGAATCAATAGCTCGCCACGAACAGACACTAGTTGGGTGTAAAAAATCACCTTGGGAATGTGATGAAGACGACTATTGCAACAAAATGAAAGATATAGTGCCATGCTGCAACGGGTAATCGGCGCAACTAGATGTAAATAAAAAATATTTTATTTTCTAGCCGCAAAGCAGCATTAAGAGTCTGGGCAGATTAAGCAAAATACGAGACTACGAAAGGGCATTCCCGGACAATCTCCCAGACCTGCTTATTATCCACATCTTCTTATAATCAGGTTGTATATGCGTAAGTAGCTGTTTTAACGTCAGCCGAAAATTACGGATCAACTGGTTGAGACTGCTATTCATTCTTGTAGCCTGTTGCTTTCACGATGTGTAAATATTTATGGGTAATAGTCCGTCCTAGAGCGAATATTCCTTAATTTTATTCAGTAATGTTTGCCGGGCAATGCCAAGGATCCTGGCTGTCCTGCTCTTATTTCCCCCGTTATCATCAAGGGTAGCACGAATCATCTCCTTTTCCATATCCCGCAAAGTAGGCATAGCAGAGGGTGAAGTAATTTCTTTCTCCTGTCCGGTTCCTGCCGGTAAGAGTCCTGGTGCTAATTCCTGTACTGTTATCTGTTCTCCCCGGCAGAGGATCACCGCTCGTTCCACTGTATTTTCAAGTTCACGAATATTGCCAGGCCAGGAAAAGCCCATAAAAATCCTCATCACTTCGGGATGAAAATCTTTCAGGTCTTTTCTGTTTTTTTCTGCATAACGAGTAAGAAAAAGGCCAGCCAACTTGGGGATATCACTTCTTCTTTCGCGAAGTGGCGGCAATTCAACGGGCACCACTGATAACCTGAAAAAAAGATCCTGCCTGAAAGTCCCCGCTGTTATCATTTGCTGCAGATCTTTGTGGGTTGCTGCAATAAGGCGAACATCCACCCTTATGGTAGTATCTCCCCCCAGCCGGTTCAGCTCTCCTTCCTGCAGGACACGGAGAATTTTTGCCTGGGTGGGAAGACTCATATCACCGATTTCATCCAGAAAAAGTGAGCCACCGTCGGCCTGTTCAAAACAGCCTTTACGACGTGCAACAGCACCGGTAAAGGCACCAGCCTCATGCCCGAAGAGTTCACTTTCAAGAATATTTTCATGTAAAGCAGCACAGTTAATTGTAATAAATGCTTCCTTACTCCTCCGGCTATGCCGATGCAGAGCATTGGCCACAAGCTCTTTACCAGTTCCAGACTCGCCATTGATAAGAACAGTTGCATCTGTTGGAGCCACAAGTTTCAAGGTGGCATACAATTCTTTCATAGCCGGACTGCTGCCAACCATTCCGGCAAAGGAATCTCGACTGGCAAGTTCTGTTCGTAATTGTTTATTCTCTTCCTGGAGTGCCTTTACTTCTAAAGCTCTTTCTATAACCAGCTGCAATTCGTCAATGTCAATTGGTTTGGCAACGTAGTCACAGGCACCTTCACGCATGGCAAGTACCGCCTTCTCCACCGAGGAAAAGGCGGTAAGCACAATTACAGGGAGCGTTGCGTATACAGAATTCTGTAAAACTTTCAGGGTTTCAAGGCCGTCCATACGAGCCATCTTCATATCAAGAACAATCAGATCAACATATTCTGTCTCAAGAAAAGGCAGCACTTCATCACCATCTGCCAGCGCAACTATGCTGTACCCGGCAGCAGAAAGATTCGCCTGGAGCATGGTTCTATGGGCCATATCATCATCGACCAGTAAAATTATTTTTTCTCTTTCTTTAGCCATATTGTTACTCTTAAAGAATCACTTTTATGCTTGTACCTACACCCACAGTGGATTCAACCTCTATCCGCCCGTGGTGCTGTTCCACGATCTGATGACTGATGGCCAGCCCGAGCCCGGTACCATCTTTTCTGGTTGAATAAAACGGATCGAATATTTTTTCCTGCACCTCTTTTGCTATGCCATATCCTGTATCTGCGATCTCCAGCACCACAGAATCATTCTCCTGATATCCGCTCATTCGTATATTACCACCAGCGTCTGTCATTTTTAATGCGTTTTGTAAAATATTGAGCAAAACCTGAAGAAGAAGATCAGGATCACCGTACAATACGGTATCTGAAGCAACCTGCCAGGTGAACGCCAGGTCAGCGGTTTTACAATCCGGTACAATCAATTCTTCCAATTTTGCAAATAACAAATTCAGATCAATTTCTCTGTATCTGGGTTCAGGTGCTCTTGCAAATTGTAAGAGCGCAGAAACGGACGCATTGAGACGATCAACCTCAGAAACCATAAGATCCGCATATTTTTTTCCGTCACTTTCTTCCCTTTCTTTTCCTGCAAAATATTGAGCAAAGCCGCGCAATGTGCCAAGGGGATTTCTAATTTCATGGGCAATTCCTGCAGCCATACGGCCAAGGGAAGCTAAACGTCTTGAAAGTTCAAGCTGCTGCTCAATTTTCCGAATATCCCGCATATCCTGGAGAATCAGCACCTGACCAGTTGCTTCCCCCTTATGATTTTTGAGAGGAGAGATGCTCAATTTGATGGGAATTTCACTACCATTTTTACCAGGAAAAATAATATCCTGATCAGATCGTGTTGCTGTCCCTTCTACAATCAGTTTATGAAGTGTTTCCTGTGAGCCATCAAGTAATTTCTCCGCCACTTTATTTATGGAAACCACATGACCGGACCCATCCAGACTGATAAGACCGGCGGGCATACTCTCTATCACATTTTCTGTATAGAGACGCATGTTGGCAAGTGTTGAACGAGTTACTCTGTTGGATTGATAGAGAAAAAGATAATACAAGCCGGCGCTGCCAAGCAGGAAGAGGATTGCCCCCATCAGCCAGGCGTGTTCCCTGTCTTCGCGTTGGGCACGGACAAACTCTCTGGTACTTAGACCGACCATAATGACCTGAGGACGTTGTATAAGATACTCTTTCTGCAACTTACTCAACATTTGCAATCTCATCATCGGTCGCTTTCTGTGGCGTCCCGGCCTTAACGGCGGCAAAGCCTCAAACAAACGGCTGACTTCAAAAGTATTTTCCTCTGCAATAAAGCTGGTAAACGGTTTTTGAGCTTTAACGATTTGGTGTAACTCTTCGTTACTTACAGCGGGAGGAAGTTTTCCCGCTTCGGCCACAATTTCACCATTATCCTTTATAATCCGAACATACAGGAGACTTTCTTCCTGGACAGTTTCCTCTACCAGGGTCTGTAAAAGATTGCCCCCTGCCATATGATGACGCATGGTTGTTCTGGCACCCGCTTCAAATGACCGAATAAGAGCAAGCCCTTCCTGCAGCAGGAAATTTTCCAGCAGGTTTTGTTCACGACTAACATTACGAATTGTACTGGCGGTGAGAATAATCGCAAGAAGACCGCTTGCCAGAATAATTGCCAGAGCAGGTTTAGAAAATTCGAATGAATGGGAGGTGGTTGGGATCATTTGCTTAGTATACCATACAGAAAAGGAGAATGTCGAAGGAGAACGACTACTACTTGTATATTCTACAGCGGGCTAACCAGCATAACTATCAGGATGAAAGTTTGAAGACTTTCAAGGTGTGTTATTTTCCCTGAAAGTCTTCAGCCTTAAAAACCTATTCTACCTTTTATCCAAATCCCCCAGTGTTTGGAATAACTTCGGGATCAAAAGAGTTATTGACTGTTTTCTGCAGTTTTGAATATTTCCTGACGCTGAGTACGTAACTGCTGACGCAGAGCAAAGATATCATCTTGTTGTTTTTGTAAATCACCCTGGGTAAGGGACATATCACGTCGAGCTTCTCTCAAAGCAAATTGTTTATCGTGTACTTCTTTTCTTATCTCTTTGGTTGCATCAAGAAACTGGTTATGCTTTTTACGCATTTCAGGATTCATCATTGCTCCGTGGTGCCCACCAAAGCCACCACTTCTGCCCATCATTCCTCTACCGCCTCTCTGTTCTCCGCATCCTTTTCCAAAACCTCCAAATCCTCTCATCTGATAATGCGGTCCCTGACTATCCATCATTCCATACTCTGGTCCCCGCCTGAAATCATCCTGATCCGTGTTTCCGGTTGTGGCCATGGCAACGCCTGCGACCAATGAAAGAGCCAATGCAGCGACAGTGATGTTTTGTTTTACGTTCATGCTGTTTCTCCTGTGGTGTGAGATTTTGTATTTCAGCGTATCTGAGATACATAGTTTACGTTATGCCCTCTACTAAGCATAAGGTGTGCCAATTTTACAAACGCATCACTCAAAAAACATATCACGTTGATACTACAGAACTTCTTAACAAAACATTTCTCTAACCTCTGAAAAAGCAATACTCAGCTGTCTAATTCTTATGCAATAGACATAAAAAAGGGGAAAATCAATGTCTAAAAATTAGGCAGCATACTGTACTATGAGCTGAGAAGGCTTCGCAACTGGATTGTAAGGATACTATTTGAGGAAAGGGTCCCGGTCAGGTTGCAAGAATGTTACAATTCAACCATCTTACGATCAAGAATTTCAAGCTGGCGGCGAACCGAGGTGTCACGACGGCACAAATCGGAGATCACTTTTACAGAATGAAGCACCGTGGCATGATTTCGGTTAAAGGCACGTCCAATATCTCCCAATGATTCTTCGGTGTGTTTACGGCCAAGGTACATGGCCACCTGGCGGGGAAAGGTGATTATTTTTTTGCGGGATCGAGACTGCAGCTCTTTCAGACTCACATCAAATTCACGGCTGATCAATTCACCAATTAAAGCAGTGGTTAAATTTTTGGGAATATCTGCGACATCGGCAACCACATCACGAACCATATCCATATCCACATGCCCGCCAGAAAGAGACACCTTGGCACGAATGGCAAGTAGCGCTGACTCGATACGACGGATATCACCATGGATCTGAAGACTAATATAAGAGATGGCTTCTTCACTTAAACTCAGTCCCCCCACAAAAGCTTTACTGGCAACAATCCGATGACGGGTGGCTAGATCAGGTGCCTGAATGAGAGTTACAAGGCCAGCCCCCATACGGGATTTAAATTCATTATCAATCCCATCCAGTTCCCTTGGACCACGATTGGCGGTAAGGATCACCCTTTTACCACTTTTAATCAGTGCATCCAGCAATTCATTGAGCTCTTCCTGAGTTTTTTTCTTTCCTTTTAAGGCATGAACATCTTCAACCAGCAGGAAGTCACACTGATCATGGTACCCGGATTTAAACTGATCCATGGCACCATCACGAATACCCCGAACCATTTCAGCAGCAAACTGCTGTGCGGTGGTATAGCGAAGTCTTGTTGCTGGAGCCTCAGCAAGCAAAGTGTGCGCCACAGCATGGGTAAGGTGACTCTTTCCAAGACCGGTGGCACTAATGATGTAAAGACAGGAGCCAACCGTATCATCCCCGTTAATCATAGACTTACAGGCAGACTGGGCAAGCAGATTGGATTCTCCCACCATAAAAGCATCAAATGTATAACGGGGATGAAGAGAGCGAACAACTGATCTTCGCCTTTCCATATTAGGAAGACGAAGCTGTTTTTTACAAGAGAGCGATGGCAGTGTAACCTTTTCATTATCACAGAGCTGTACAGTACACAAAGAGTTACTCAAATCGGCCACCGTCTTCTCGATAAGAGGAAGATGAGTACGGGTCAAATGGGCACGATAAAATCTGTCAGGACAACCAAGGCGAATCTCCTCCGTACCAGCTGAGAGACATTCAAGAGGCTCAACCCAGAGTCCGTAAACAGATTCTCCGAGATGCTCTTTTAACACTGTTTTTGCCTTTTCCCACACCATTACTTTTCCTCGACACACCTACCCTGACAACGAAATTAAGCCAAAATCGCTAAATACAGCACTTTACATTAATTAAATGAATCTATCCAAGGCCGCTGAAAACAGCCTTACCAGAAGAAAAACAGAAATCCCTTTTTCTTCTTAAAGATGGAATTGGGAGAGGACAACGCTACCGCAACTCACGCAGCGTAATTAACTGCATCTTCACTTTCTGGTCAAAGTCGATTAGAGCAAATTTTCCTATCAGTACCACATATTATCAGAAAAAATCTGAATGCCTGTAAAGACTGGATATCCCACTGTGTACCCCCCGACAACCCAATAACTATGGGCAGATACAGAAGTACCACGGCAATTGCTGTTATCTTCATGGTTTAATAGATCCCCATGGAAGTTATTAACAAATTTCATTTTTTATTAAACTCAATATTACTCAACATAACTGCAAAAAACGGACAATTACTAAATATTACTAAAACAACAAATAAAGCCCCCCGCAATATCAACGCCCGCCACGATTTGGGAGAAAAAAAATTTTTCTCCCTCAAATAAAAAATACTCTTCTCTGCTACATTGTGGCAATTATAGTATTAAATGTCACACTTGGGCGCATTGCCGCTGTAATTTTCTCAAACTCCGGCATAAAATAACCGCCAAGATCAACTGCCTCTCCCTGACATGCCAGCATTTCTTCTACGATGGCTGCCTCATTCTCACTGAGCGCCTCAGCCATTGCGGCAAATCTTGCCTGCAGTCCAGCATCCTTCTCCTGGGCAGCCAATGTTTTGGCCCAGCTGAGAGCCAGGTAGAAATGACTACCGCGGGTATCAAGTTCTCCCACTTTACGTGAGGGAGATTTACCGCCTTCCAGAAATTCACCAATGGCCTGATCCAGCGTTTCGGCAAAAATAGCTGCTTTTTTATTATTATACGTTGCAGCAATATGCTCAAAAGATGGCACCATAGCACAGAATTCCCCCAAAGAGTCCCAGCGTAAATGTCCTTCATCCATAAACTGCTGCACATGTTTGGGAGCTGAACCGCCAGCACCTGTTTCAAACAACCCGCCACCATTCATAAGCGGTACAATGGAGAGCATTTTGGCACTGGTACCAAGCTCGAGAATCGGAAATAGATCTGTTAAGTAGTCACGCAGCACGTTTCCGGTGACCGAGATGGTATCCTGTCCCTGACGAATACGGGAAATTGATTCACGCATGCCCTCAACAGGAGTAAGCAAACGCACATCGAGACCGTCCAGATCATGCTCAGACAGATACGTCTCAACTTTTACGATAATCTGAGCATCATGTGCCCGGGAGGGATCAAGCCAGAACAGGGCGGGAGTTGCAGAAATTCTAGCTCGATTTACAGCCAGTCTAACCCAGTTCTTAATGGGAGCATCTTTAGTCTGACACATTCTAAAGATATCATTCTTCTCCACCGCCTGTTCCAGCAGGACAATACCATCGGTATCGACCACCCGCATAACACCATCTGCCGGTGCTTCAAAGGTTTTATCGTGGGAGCCATACTCTTCCGCTTTCTGTGCCATAAGCCCGACATTTGCGACACTGCCCATGGTGGCCGGATCATATGCTCCATTTTTCCGGCAATCCTGCACGACTTCCTGGTAGATTGTGGCATAACAGCGATCGGGAATCATGGCGTTGGTATCATGCAGTGCATCATCAGTACCCCACATTTTCCCACCATCACGGATAACCACCGGCATAGAGGCATCAACAATTACATTATTGGGCACATGAAGATTAGTAATTCCCTTACTTGAATCCACCATGGCAAGTTCACAGTTTACTCTGTAACAAGCCATAATATCGGTCTTGATTGCCTCTTTTTCCGCCTCGGCAAGTGTCTCGATGCGTTCATAAACATCGGCTATACCATTATTTATATTCACCCCGAGCTCCTTAAAAACATCTTCGTATTTCGTCAATACATTTCCATAGAAAACAGAGACACAATGACCAAACATTATGGGGTCGGAAACCTTCATCATGGTTGCCTTCAAATGCAGGGAGAGGAGAACTTCATCCTTTTTTGCATTTTGAATTTCTCTAGCAAAAAAGGCACGGAGTTTTCGCACATTCATTACCGACGCATCAATCACTTCCCCCTCAAGTAATGAAATTTTCTTATTCAAAACCGTGACAGTTCCGTCAGCGGCTACACATTCAATGCGTACAGCACATGCTGATGTCATTGTAATGGATTTTTCGCTTTGGTAGAAATCCCCGTCTGTCATATGACTCACACGGCACCTGGAAACCTCGGGCCATGGTTTCATCATGCGATGAGGATTTTTTTGGCCATTTTTCTTCACAGATGCTGCAGCCCGCCTGTCTGAATTCCCCTCCCTTAAAACCGGGTTAACGGCACTGCCGAGAACCGCAGCATAACGAGCGTGTATTGTCTTTTCCCCATCACTTTCGGGTTCTGCCGGATAATCCGGGATACTGTATCCTTTATCCTGCAGTTCATTTATGGCTGTCAGTAACTGCGGAACAGAGGCACTGATATTAGGTAGTTTCACAATATTTGTTTCCGGTTTTTTAACTCTGCCTCCAAGTTCAGCCAGATCGTCAGCAATTCGCTGTTCAGCAGTAAGGTTTTCTGGAAAATTGGCAATAATGCGACCAGCCAGGGAGATATCCTTTTCAATCAGCATGAAACCGGAATCTCTGGTAAAAGCCTGCAGAACAGGTAACAGCGAATAAGATGCCAGAGCCGGTGCTTCATCAATCTTGGTGTAAATAATTTCCTGGATGGTCATAGTAACTCCTGAATTAAACAAAAAAATGTTTGTTATTTAGTTGACGCCTGAGAGCTTATCCGAGAAGACATCTCCGGCAATTCTTTGTTCTCATGGTGGCAAGTAAAAAATATTAAGGACGGGTATCAAAATTAGAGGAACCAATATAGTCGATTATACGCCTCAAAGCCATATGGAAAAATAATGGAGGGGAAAGGATGCTGCAGATTACAAGACCTTCTTAAGAACTCCTTTTAGATCATCCAGAGAAAAGGGTTTACCCATAACAGCCTTAAAACCATATTCTTCATAATGAGCCATAACCGGATCATTGGAATAACCGCTTGAAACAACAACTTTGGCATAAGGATCAATTTTCAATATTTCCTGCACAGTATCTTTTCCCCCCATGGCACCGGGAATGGTCAGATCCATGATAATCATATCCACAGGATTTTTGTGATTTTGATGTTTCTTGAATAGCTGGACGGCCTCCTTCCCATTAGCGGCAGGCAACGAATGATGGCCCAGAGTTGCAAGCATTTGAGCAATAATCTCCTGCACAGGCTCTTCATCATCCATGACTAATATGTTCATTCCTTGACCCACCTCTACATCAACATTTTTTTCCTGGGAAACAACCAGAACCTGTTCTTTGGCAACTGGCAGAAACAGGGTAAAAGAAGTTCCCACATCCTGCCGAGACTGTACTTCGATATATCCCTTATGTTTCTGTATGATCGAATGGGTAATAGCCAGTCCAAGGCCGCTGCCCTCTTTTTTGGTAGTAAAGTAAGGGTCAAAAATCGTCTCAAGATTTTTCTCCGATATACCACAGCCTCTGTCTGTCACTGTGATCGCTACAAATCTCTGTCCGGTAGATGCTGTAGGCTTTGCCGGTAGAGATTCACTTTTTTCGACATTTATACCACTAATCTCAATCTCGCCCCCTTCCGGCATGGCAGCTTTGGCGTTAATCACCAGATTTTGCATTACCTGTCCTATCTGGGCCGAGTCAATATCCACGAGCCACAGATCATCAGGAATAGAGTATTTACACGAAACTGAGCTCCCGCGCAGGATAAAATCCGTCGATTCAGTGATTGTTTCTCGTATAGAGGTAATCTTCGTAACAGGATTTCCGCCTTTGGAAAAGGTGAGCAACTGCCTGGTAAGATCCTTCGCTCTGTGAGATGCTTTCGTTGCCATATTCAAAAGAGGGTAGGCCTCAGCATCAGGACCAACGAGCATAGCGGCCAGTTCAACATTTCCAAGGATAGCTGCCAAGATATTATTGAAATCGTGGGCTATGCCACCTGCCAGCACCCCGATGGATTCCAGCCTTTGTGCCTTAAGGAGTTTCTTTTTGATTCTTCTCCCTTCGGTAACGTCCCGAAAGACAAGGACGGCACCAACTATTTCACTGTCTCTATTAAATATTGGTGCCCCGCTGTCTTCAATAGTATACTGTGTACCGTCTTTCGCAATCAGAGAAGTATGATCTCCAAGAGCCACAACAGCTCCCGAAGCCAACACCTTTTCCACGGGGCTTCTACGGGATTTCCCAGTTTGGGTATCAATAATATTAAACAGATTTTCCACAGGTAGCCCCACGGCCTCCTGTTGTGTCCAGCCAGTGAGTTGTTCAGTGACCTTATTGATCAGGACAACATTCCCGTCAAGATCCGTGGTAATGACACCGTCTGCGATACTTCTCAGCGTTACCGCAAGCTGTTCTCTTTCAGAGGCAAGAGCCAGTTCCGCCTGTTTTCGTATTGAAATATCCTGAAAACTTTCCACAATCCCGATCATCTTGCCACTGCCATCATGAAAAGGTCTTGCCGAAACTATAAACACTTTAGTTTCCCCGGTAACAACCTTAGAGGTTTCATGATACACATATTCCTCTCCTGCTTTCACCTGTTCCAAAGGGCATTGTTTCGTATCGCAATAGATGCCCGGGCGTGAGTCGGAACACCGTATCACATGTTTCACATTGCCTGGCCACAGAGCCTGGTAGGCATTGTTTGTTTTTATGATTGTACGGTCAATAGCTATTATACAAAGAGGATTAGAACTGTTTAGAACATTTTCAAGGGTGGCATTTGCATTATTTAACTCCTCTGTTCGAGAAACAATCATCTCTTCAAGATTATTTTGATACTCTTCCATCCTCAGATGCACTCGCTGAAAACGATGAAAGTAGAGGCCAAAAGCAAAAATCACGACAAAAGTGACTGAATTGACGGCTCCGCTGAAAGGGGATATCAGTTGCCAGATACTTTCCATGTCACTAAGAAGTAACAGCTGTTTAGCCAGGTGGCCGAATGATCTTGAGATAGCAAAAAAAACAATTGCCAGAGTAAATAAAAAAATGTAGTCCCGAAAGATATCTTCCGTTTTTTGTTTCCTCCAGTCCCAGCAAAGAACTGCACACCAGAAGGCCATAAGAAGCACCAGAGCAGATCCAAAAATATCAACAATTACTATAATATTCCAGGGGAGTGTCATTTTTTTCCCCTCCAGCTGCGTAGTGCCAGTATAAGAAAAATAAAAGAAGGAACAAGAAGAAAGTGGTCAAGCCTGGAGATGTAGAACCACGTATCTGCAAAAGAAGAAATGGAAAAAGCGACAGTCTTTCCATCGGACTGGATAAATTTACTTTTTTCTATAAATTCGTTCAACCAATGCCCTGAAAAAGTGAGCAGATTCCAGAGGATAATCAGATAAAGAAAAATTCTAAACTCAAACCACCCAGAAGTTTTCAACTGCGCCCGGGAGATGCGTAATAACAGATACCCCATCCCAAACACAAACAACAAATGTCCGATCTGATGCACAACCATGCCTTCTAAGCTGCCATGTGTCTGCACAGCCCAGGCAGGGCTCGTTCCCAGTATCAGAGACAGACATGTAAGTACTCCAACCCCCATATATCGCCTAACTAGTGCCTGGATTAAAAGTCCTCATAAAATTCGAATATCTACATTCGAGTTTCGACTATATTGTTTTGGATCAATGATTATGGAATCGTAAAAAAAGATTCCTCCTCATGTATATAAAACTTATCACATTGTAAATATCAAAGACAAGAATTAAAACTTCCGCTGCAGCCCAGTATTACTTCCCCATAACTCCCTGTCATATATAAAATCCCGCTGCTATCTGTGACAGATTCATAAAAAACCTTCACCGCACTTAGGGGAAAATAGATACTTTCATAACACCCATGGTGTGTAATCGGCATAGTCCGGCTTTTGGCCTTTGGTTATCATAAATTTGGTAATTATTATCTCTTTTACATTGAGTTTCATTAAACCGAAAACCAGACTTGACTGACGGAGCCTGGGTGCCTTTTCCGCCTTTATCATGGCCACGTTTGTGGAAATGTTCGGTTTTCTACGGATCATCTATTTTCTTTCCTGCTGGTTGCGACTCAAACAAATTCCTGGGATTAAAAAAGATTGACTTTTGAGCTTTGCGTGTCTACCGTATCGTCATGTGGCGATACGGTAGATGTTTGGTGTAGATAAAATTATGAAAACTAATATGAAACAATTTATTCGAGTTATGAAAGCGTTGTCTGATCCTAATCGAGTCAGGATCATTAAGATCCTTGAAAAGAAAGAACTCTGTGTCTGTGAATTGCGGGATCTTATTGGGCTTGCACAGTCAACAGTCTCCAAACATTTGAAAGTACTAGAATATGCTGGACTAGTCAATTACCGTAAGGAAGGTTCATGGTTTATTTATCGGCTTACTGAAGGAAAAGAGTCAGATTATGCCAGAGTGATGCTCAAGAACCTCAAGGGCTGGTTTGATAACGAACCTCAGTTGCTGGAAATGATAGCCAGAAGCCCCCAGGTGGATAGGGAGCGTCTCTGCGCTGCATGATTATATGCGAAGGTATTTAGGGGATATTCTTCATGGAATCAGTAAAACCAATAAAGAACTGTACTGAAGGAACTGGCTGTTGTTCAGCCACCCCAGGCACAGGTAATAAAAAAGTAACACCAAGGCAGTTGGGTATAGGTCTGCTTGGTCTCGTTGTCTGGTATATCATTTATAAGCAGCTCCTTTCCTTTTCTCTTTTTTTTTCCTATGGCCTGCTTGGTCTTGAAGAGGGAAGTCATCTTGGCAAAGCGATCCAGTTTTTTGTTTATGACACTCCCAAGGTAATGATGCTGCTGACACTCATTGTTTTTGTTATCGGCATACTTCGATCTTTCTTCACCCAGGAACGAACTAGAAAATACCTTGCCGGTAAGCGGGAGACGGCAGGCAATGTGATGGCAGCCCTGCTTGGCATTGTCACTCCTTTCTGTTCCTGTTCTGCCGTTCCACTTTTTCTAGGCTTTGTTCAGGCCGGAGTCCCTCTGGGTGTAACCTTTTCTTTTCTTATTGCAGCCCCCATGGTCAATGAAGTTGCTGTCATCCTTCTCTACGGGCTGCTTGGCTGGAAAGTTGCTGCCATTTACCTTGGAACAGGTCTTCTCATCGCCATTATATCCGGTTGGGTTATTGGTCGTTTCAAGCTGGAGCATTGGATGGAAGACTGGGTGCAGGAACTACGTGCCGCTGAGGCCGTCGTCATCGAAGAAAAACTTACCTGGGCTGACCGTGTTGATCGTGGCCGTGAAGCTGTACACGATATTGTTGGCAAGGTGTGGATCTATGTTGTTGCCGGAATTGGTGTCGGTGCCGCTATCCATGGCTATGTGCCTGAGACCTTTATGGCCTCCATCATGGGCAAAGATGCGTGGTGGTCTGTACCCGTTGCTGTTGTGGTCGGTATCCCCATGTACTCCAATGCAGCAGGGATTGTACCGGTGGTGGAAGCGCTTTTGGGGAAGGGTGCCGCTCTTGGCACTGTTCTGGCCTTTATGATGAGTGTTATTGCTCTGTCACTGCCGGAGATGGTTATCCTCCGTAAAGTGCTCAAGCCAAAATTGATTGCCGTTTTTATCGGAGTTGTTGGCAGTGGGATTCTCTTCACCGGTTTTCTGTTCAATCTGATTATTTAACAGTGATATTTTCGTAAAAACCAAATTTCAAGGTGGGTTTGCAGCAACGAAGAAAGCGAAGAGTTTTTACGAATCCATCAACAGTGCTTCATACACAAACCAAGGAAGGAGAAAATGGAAATTAAAGTATGCGGTCCGGGATGTACCTCCTGTGAAAAGACCCAGAAAATTGTAGCGGCGGCAATTGCTGTGACAGGTGTTGATGCAACACTGACCAAGGTGACGGACTTTCAGGAAATCGCTAAAATGGGCATTTTCTCAACCCCTGCGGTGGTTGTTGACGGAGATGTGAAATCAGTGGGCAATGTTCCAAAACAGTCTGAAGTAGAAGAATGGTTAGGTGCATGAAAAGGACAGTATTTTCCTGATCGCATGTATGAACAGAATAAATTAAAATGTAAAGCGCTCCTTGCCATTGGCATTGGAGCCATGATTGTTGGCGGGCTATTCTTATACTAAGCTTGCTCTTGCCTTTCGTGATGACGGGGCGAGTTTTACATACCCGGGAAAAAAGCCTTTCCGGACAGACCATTTATTGCCTCCATCACCGGCCGGACGGTTATACCTGGCTTGTTTTTCTGCATAATAGAAATCCCCCAAAGTGGAGTTAAAATAAAAACATCGCTATTTTGAAAGCATCAATAACGGTCCGTATATGTAAGCGACACCCCACCACATAGATAGATTTGTCTCACTTATTACTGCGTTTCCCGCAATTACAGCCTATGCCACTGTATATACGAATTTTCTTCCCCTTGATCGTAATGCTGGAAAGGGTATAATTACATTCATTTGCTAATTCTGTCGAATCAATACCATGAAGCAGACAATCTCCAGATCGCCCTGATTGATTAAAATGATGAATGATATGCAGCATTTAACAGGTAATGGTAGTCTCGTGTTTCAAAAAATCATACTTTTTCCCCGGAACGTTGCTTGACAAGAAATCCATCCTCCGATACAGTAACACTATATTATATTTCGTGTTACACTCTTCGCTTCCCAAGGTGACTAAATGAAAATAATCCTCCAAACCCTGTTCACAATATTCTTCCTTCTCTTCACTGCCCCATATGCAAATGCCCATTTCGGAATGCTTATTCCCGATTCTCCGATTGTTACAGCAGACCAGCGATCAACAACTCTCACCCTCTCCTTTTCCCATCCTTTTCAGGGAGTTGGAATGGATTTTGCGAAACCCGCTACGTTTTACGTACTGAAAGAAGGGAAAAAAAGCGATTTACTTCCAGAACTGCAGAAAACAACGGTGATGGATCATGCCGGATGGCAGACAAGCTACTTCGTTAAACGTCCCGGAGTATACCAGTTCGTCATGGAACCAGTGCCCTACTGGGAACCAACCGAAGACCGTTATATTATTCATTACACTAAGGTAATCATTCCTGCATTTGGCGCA
>Ga0256826_1001145_pt1 | contig 16391 bp, 20 predicted proteins | sample CV79metaG_FD_185975 | JGI IMG/M metagenome (GOLD analysis project Ga0256826, IMG submission 185975) | Hydrothermal vent microbial communities from East Pacific Rise, Pacific Ocean - CV79 | ecosystem: Environmental > Aquatic > Marine > Hydrothermal vents | place: Pacific Ocean: East Pacific Rise...
CTATAACTCTCACCAAAAGAGGTTAAAAAAGAAAAAAAATAAAAATAAAGCTAAAAAACTAGTTATTTTGGATGCAGGTCATGGTGGAAAAGATAATGGTGCTTCTGATGGAGGTGTTCATGAGAAAAAGATTACTTTACAGATTTCCTATCGAGTTAAAAAACTATTAGAGAAGATGGGATATAAAGTCTATATGACTCGTACAAATGATAGATACATCTCTCTTTTAGAGCGTACCAAATATGCTAACTCAAAAAATGCAAATATATTTGTCTCTATTCATGTAAATGCTTCACCTAAGTATAAAAAAAATAGACTTACAGGAATAGAGACCTATTATCTCTCCTCTATAAATTCTCATATCAAAAAAAATAACATTACATATAAAGGTAAAGTTATCTATACCAATAGTCTCTTTCATCAGATGACAAGCTTAAAAAAAAGGTCATATTCTAAATATCTTGCTAAAAAAGTTGAGAAGCAGATAAGTAAAAATATTCGTAGAAAATATGGTTCTGTAGTATCAAGGTTAAAGTGTGCCGACTATTGGGTTCTTACAGGAACAAAAATACCATCTATATTAGTTGAAACAGGTTATGTAACACATAAAAAAGATAGAAAACGTTTACTAAATAGTAAGTATCAAAATTTAATAGCCAAAGGAATTGCTGATGGGATTAATAGTTATTTTTATGGAAAAATATAGCTAAAACTATTTATCTCTTTTAAAACTTATGGCACTTTTAATAACCAAAAGCATAAGAATAGCGGCTAATACCTCATAACCTATTGTCCAATATATTAGATAATCATTGATATTTATATCATCAAAGGTATCAAAATTAGCATTAGCAATTAGAAAAAATATAAAAGCTATACCTGCAATATATGGTATAACTACAAAAGCGATAAACATAAGTATATTAAGTGTTCCCTCTGGAAGATTTATAAAGTCGCTTAGGTATATTTTTTGAGATAAAAAGCTTTTCGGTTTTTCTTTATGATTCCTTTGATTATCCATATTCTGTTTACGATGTCTATAGTATTTATCATTTATATCTCTTTTTACAGTATTTAAATATGGGTCATGTGTTTGATAACTCATTAGAATCTCCTTTATTAAATTTATATTAAGATATAATTTTAACATAAAAAATTAATATATAGTTTATTCTACCAAAATTAACCTATAACTTGTAATAGGGTAGAATTCCTATATATTTTACCTAAGGTACTTTTTTGAAAACACTAACTATTATAGATACATTTGGCTTCTTTTTTCGCTCCTATTTTGCACTTCCTCCTCTTAGAAATTCAGATGGTTTTCCTACAGGTCTTTTGACAGGGTTTATTAATTTGATAGATGGTCTCAAACGTGACCATAATACTGATTATATTGTTTTTGCTCTTGATAGTAAAGGTAAGACTTTTCGTAATGATTTATATCCTGAATATAAAGCTAATCGTGATGCACCACCTTTGGATTTGACAAAACAGCTTCCTATTGCTATTGATTGGATACAGGAGATGGGATTTGCCAATTTGGCAAAAGATGGTTTTGAGGCTGATGATATTATTGCTACTCTAGCGAAATATGGAAAAGAGCAGGGTTTAAATGTTCGTATTGTTTCTCATGACAAAGATTTATATCAGATGATAGAGGATGGTAAAGTTGTTATGTATGACTCTATAAAGAAAAAAGAGATAACAAGTCAAGAGTGTTTTGATAAGTTTGGTGTATATCCAAAGGATTTTATAAATTTTCAGGCAATAATTGGTGATACCTCGGACAATATCCCAGGGGTAAAAGGGATAGGTAAAGTGGGAGCAAGTAAGCTTATTAATCAGTTTTATACTTTAGAGAATATATATGATAACATTGAAAGTTGTGGAACAGCAAGAACGCAAAAGCTTTTAATGGAGAGTAGAGATAATGCCTTTTTATCAAGAGAATTAGTAACTATGAATCAAGAGGTATTTAAAGATTTTGATTTAGAAAGCTTTGTTTTTGAGGATAAGAACTATTTGACTCCATTGATAGATGATTTTGAGAGATTTGAGATGAAACAGGCTCTAAAAAAGGCTAAAGTTGGAACAGATGAAGAGGAAGATGAGATAAAAAAAGATAGTAATGAGTTATCTTTTAATGCTATTACACTTGATACGAAAGAGAAGCTTTTTGAGATTATTGGTACTATTAAGAGTGATACTTTAGTAGCTTTTGATATAGAGACAATGGGGTTAGATACCAAAAAAGATAGATTGGTAGGTTTCTCATTTGCTTTTGATGATACAAAGGCGTATTATGTACCTGTTTCTCACTCATATTTGGGTGTTACAGAGCAGGTTAGTGTAGAGTTTGCCATAGAGGCTATCAAGAAGATATTGAGTGCGAGGGTAATAGGTCAAAATTTAAAGTTTGACCTATCTTTATTATATTTTCAGCATAATCTAAAAGAGGTCACTCCTTTTGCAGATACGATGTTAATGGCATGGCTTTTAAATCCAGGCACAAAGGTTGGTTTGGATTCATTGGCTAAGAAATATTTTAGATATGATATGAAACCTTTTAAAGAGATGGTTAAAAAGGGTGAGACTTTTGCTAATGTGGATATTGAATCAGCTACTTTCTATGCAGGAGAGGATGCTTGGATGACATTTATGCTTTATGGTGCATTAGATAGAGCTATGGATTTATCATCTCTCTCACATCTAAAGGATGAAGCAAGAGATTTAGAGTATCCTTTTATCAATACTCTAATAGCTATGGAGCAGAGAGGAATAAGGTTAGATATTCAAAAATTAGAGAAGCTAAAAGAGATGTTGAGTACAACTATTTTTAACTTGACACAAGAGATTTATGCTCTGTGTAGTAGTGAATTTAATATAAAATCAACACAGCAGTTAGGTAATATACTCTTTTCACATTTAGGTTTAAAGGGTGGTAAGAAGACCAAAACAGGTTATAGTACAAATGAAGCAGTATTGAACTCCTTAAAAGATGAGCATGAGGTTATACCAAAAATTTTGGAGTATCGAACAGTTCAAAAGATTCTATCTACCTATGCAGAGCCTCTTCTAAAACTAGCAAAGCAGGATAAGAATAGCCGTATCTACACCTCATTTATACAGACAGGAACAGCTACAGGACGACTTAGCTCAAAAGAGCCGAATCTTCAAAATATTCCAGTGCGTTCCCCTCTTGGAAGAAGTGTGCGTGATGCTTTTGTCGCAAAAGAGGGCTATAAGTTATTGAGTATTGACTATTCACAAATAGAGCTTAGACTTTTGGCTCATTTTTCAAAGGACAAGGCACTACTAGAGGCATTTAATAACGGTGTAGATATTCATATGGCAACAGCTATTAAACTCTTTGGTGAAGATGAGGCAAAATCAAAAAGAAATTTTGCCAAATCTGTAAATTTTGGTCTTCTATATGGAATGGGACCAAAAAAACTGTCTGTAGAGTTGGGAATTACAAACTTGGAAGCCAAAGAGATAATTGTTAACTATTTTGCCTCATTCCCTACGGTTAAAAACTTTTTATCAGAGATACAAGAGAGTGTAAAGAGTATTGGTTATGTAGAGACTATCTTAAAGAGAAGACGAATTTTTGATTATAGAAGTGCTACAGGTATGCAAAAAGCAGCTTTTATGCGTGAGTCTATCAATACAGTTTTTCAAGGAAGTGCAGCTGATTTGATTAAGCTCTCTATGTTAGAGATTGAGCGTTATATTAAAGATGAAAAAATTGATGGTGCAATGCTTCTACAGATACATGATGAGCTTATTTTTGAGATAAAAGATGATGAGGTAGAGAATATATCATTAAAACTAAAATATATGATGGAAAATATAATAGAGTTAGATGTTCCTCTAGTCTGCTCTGTAAGCATTGGAGACTCTTGGGGAGAGTTGAAGTAGATTTAATATCCTATCTTGCAAAACTCTTTAGAATCGGCGTGTTTACACCCGAAAAAGACGATGCTAAAGTTATCTTTTTCGTATCTAAACGTTATTCTTTTTTCTTAATGCTTGAATTTCTGCTCGTATCTTATCCATCTCTAGGTTCTCTTTTTCTCTTTTGAGGTCAAAAAGCTCTTCATCTCTGGAGTGACCTCTCATAGAGTAGTAGCTAGATAGAATGAAACCAAAAAATGACAACATTGATGTGATAAGAGATGCTACCAATATAAAATCATCATTACTTGAAAACTGAGGCTCTATATTTAGAGAGTAGCCATTTGATTTCTGTTGTATGGGTGAATGTTTGTCTATATGGTGTATTTTATCTAATGGTTTATCTGGTGAGATAACTCCATCTATTTGAGGATAAAAATGGATGAATAGTGAGATAGTAATAGAGAGGGTAAATAGTATGATAAAAAACTTTTTTAAACTCATGTGAGACCTTTTTTAGCGTTGATTTAATTATAACAGAAAAAAACTAAATCAAGAGTTAGAGATGTGATTTAATTTTCTCTAATAACTCAAAATAAGCTTTTTCCATACCCTCTATCATCTTCTCTACAGATTCATCTTTTAACTCTACTTTTGTGTTAAATAGATAGTTGGAACTTTTTTTGCTATTTTTGTTATAGATTTGAAAGTTTGCATCTAAATATATATAGTTTTTATAGGCGATAAAGTTACTAATGGTCAAAGATATTTTTTTATCTATATGTTTTGCACTTGACCAAGGGTAGGGGTAGATATTTGCACTGTTAAGAGATTTTTGTAGATATGTTATGAGTACATTTGTAAGGTGTGTATCCATAGAGTGTATCCAATTTGCATTTTCAATCTCGATAAGGTGATAGGGGGTTCTTTTTTTATATATTGGTGAATCCATAAAATATATAGGTAGCTCTACTTTCTCTACAGCAATCGTCTCTTTTATACTTTTTCCAGAGTAGCTTATGTTTGAGGTATCCCCCAATGTATAGAGCTGTTTTGAGCCACAAGCTGTTAATAATATAGTTATAAAAGTTGCTAGTAGTATTATTTTAGTTTTTTCCATTATTCATCTCCTACGACAAGTGCATTTGCTTTTCTATCTAACATCTTATTTGTTTTATCAAAGGATGTAGCAGCCTCTGAGACAGCTTTTAGTGTTACGGATAGTTGGTCAGCAAATTTTGAATCTCCTCCATACTCTTGTGAGAGTATCTGTAGATTTCTTAATGTATTCTCTAGCTCTACAAGTGTGCTGTTTATATTTTGTGGTATCTCTTGAAACTCTTGGTTAGAGCTAAAGTTATTTAGATTATCAATTATCATATTAAAATTAGCAATAGTATTTTCCAAATCAACCATTAATCTATCTACACTTTTTGGAAGGTTGATAAACTCCTCATTTGAGGTTAATAGATTTAAATCATTGACACTATTGTTTAACCCTGAAATGGTATGGTCTGCATTTAGAAGTAGATTGTTTATTGGCTCTCTATTTTCATTAATAAGTGCTGTAGCAGAGGTGAGTAGCTCCTCTAGTGGAAGTTTTTTTAGTTTATCTAGTATATCAGTAACTTTTGCCATAATATCCAATGGAGATTTTTCATTACTGTTTAATGTAGGCAGGATATTATAACCATTCTTCTTATATATGCTAGATGGTTTGTTTGTTTTATCAAATACAAGATTAATATATTGTGACCCTACAACAGGTAGAGATGTAGCAAGTTGTACTTTTAATCCCTGTTCTACTAGTTTTTTTAGTTTAGTTTTTTCAAAAGCATTTTCATGGATAATAATATATATATCACTTTTTACCTTATGCTTTTTAGCTAAGTATTTTGATTTTATATCAATAATATGTCCTACTTGAAACTTTTGAAACTCTACAGGTGAGCCTATTTGTAGAGTTTTTATTGGCTCTTTAAATGTGACTTTATAAATTTTATCCTCTCCATCAAGTCCTAAATGCTTTGATTTCATTTCTGCATAATTTTGATATAGATAGAAGATACTTCCTTTTTTAATAGTGTTGTTTTTGTCTAGTGTATTGATTGGTGTATGGATAGATATTCCTCCATGTACAAGTTGTGAAATAGGGGCTATTGACATATCCAAGCTACCCTTTGAGATATCAAGATTAAATGCACTTCGAGTATAAAATTTACTTTTACTGTTTATATAGTGAACATACTTCTCTTTTACAAATAGAGTAAAGTTTATATGTCCACCATCAGGTGCAATTCCTACTCTCTCTACTCTTCCTACTTTTAACATTCTATAGTAGACATTACTTCCCTCTGAAATATTATATGATTTAGGTGCTGATAGTTGATAATATATACCACGAGCCTCATCATTAATAGGTGCTTCTTCCAAACCTATATAGTGGTGTGTGGTCTCCTCCTCTTTTTTCCCAAAAAGTTCAATGTATGAGCCAGAAACAATAGTATCTAACCCCGAGATACCTTGTGAACCAACATCAGGGTGAACAATCCAAAATCTAGCTTTCTCATTTAGGTAGTTACTAACCTCTTTGTTCATTCTAGCTCTGATAATAACACCTTTACCATTGTCTGATAATGATATATGTGTTACCATTCCAATAGTTACATCACGCATCTTAATAAGGCTTTGATTCTCAACAAGTCCTGCATTTGAGCGAAATGATATCTGAATGGTAGAGCCGATTTTAGCATAATACTGATACCCAAGCCAAAGAGCAATAATCATTGCAATAAGTGGAACTAGCCAAACCGTTGTCAAAATTTGTACTCCACGAGACTCTTTTACTCGTGGTACATTATATTGTCTCATATCTATTAATCCCTCTCTTTTTTAAGTAATCTTGTATCAAATGATAGAGCTGACATCATAGTAAAAAATACCATAAGTGCAAATGCTGTAGCCCCAGCTCCTGGGATGATTTTTACAGCAGTAAAGTGAATCAAAACTGATAATATTGTAACTACAAATACATCAATCATAGACCATGAGCCTATAGCTTCTGTAATATAAAAAAGTTTATGCTTATCCATATGTGATGATTTAACATTATACTTAGTTGAGATTAGAAGATAGATTATAAAGATGAATTTTAAAAGAGGAACAAAAATGGAAGCTATTAGTATAATAATGGCTACAGGATAAGAACCAGCCTCCCAAAGGTGCATTATCCCTCCTAAGATAGTACTCTCGTGAGTGACTCCTAACTGTTTAGTAATAAGTATAGGATATAAATTAGCAGGAAAATATAGAATAATAGCTGTGAATAAAAAAGCTATAGTATGGTTATAGCTAACATTTTTTTTAGGATAAATTTTCTCTTCACAACGTCTACATTTTATTGCTCCACCTTTGTCAATATTTACAGCTTCACAGATAGGACATCTAATTAAATGATTATTTTTCATCTTTTTTTGTTAAATAAATCCTCTCATAAAGTATCCAAAGTTCATTAAAACTTATTCTTTTGATGATGATTATATCTAAAATAAGTAATAAAATAAAAGAGAAAAATGAGATACCTAACTCTATCTGTGCATAAGCAAATAGTTTAACCATTGAGACCAAAATAGAGATAAAAAAGATATCAACCATGCTCCAGTGTTGAAGTTTAGCAATAAGAATAAGGAGTCTTTTTACTGTATAACCTGCTTTTTTAAAGTGTATAAGTGTAAGAAGTATTATGATAGAGGTCAAGATAACAAAAGGAAAAATTACAATAAGAAAAAGAAGCATAATTCCAACGATATAATATCCTTGCTGAAAGATAACAACAAAAAGAGACTCTAGTGTAAGAGATTTATAGACTCCATTTATATTAATGGTAATGATATCAAATAAAAATGCAACAATTAAAAAAATAAGAGCAGTAAAACTAAGAGCTAATGTAGTCCTTGATAGCTGTTTTGTATTACGATATATTACTGTATTGCAGTATGAGCATAACGCTTTTGTATCTTTATGTATCTTGATTTTTTTATGCAAAGTGTGACATTTTTTACAGATAACAAGGTTATTTAGCTCATCTTTTTTCATATGAAGATTATATCATGACAAAACTTTAGCACTACTCATTGTATTAAATGTATGCTCTAAAAATAGTGCTAACATAATCAGTAGTGCAATTCCTGCTGGTTTACTATATAGCTTATTTGCCGTAATGTAGATTAGCAGAATAGTTGAAGCAACCATTGTAGATATATCAAATACATTTTCAACTAGGGAGACAGGTAAATCTTTTACAAGAGCAGAAAAACCTATTACTAATGTTGTGTTTGCTAGATTTGAACCAATCACATTACCTATTGCCATATCCACTTTTCCTTTTATAGCAGCAGATACGGAGATAACTAACTCTGGAAGAGATGTTCCAAAACTAATCATTATGATACCAATAACCCACTCACTAAGACCAAAATCTAACGCTATAGAGGAAGCACTCTCAATAGCAAAATGAGAACCTACAATGACAAAAATAAATCCTATCGCTAAAAAAAGAATAATTTTAGACCAACTAAAATCATCTTTTTTCTTTATCTCTTCAAGATTATTATCTAGGTTATGACAATCATTTAGTAAAAATAGTATATATGCACCCATCAAAAGTAATAGAAGTATTCCATCAAAAAAGCTAATAGAACCATCTATAGCCATTAATAAAAAGAGCATAATTGGAACTAATGCCCAAGTTGTATCTTTTGCAAAAAAGTCTCTATTTGGATTAATATTTTTAGTAATTAAAAAAATAGTACCTAGAACCATTGTAATATTAAATATATTACTTCCAATTGCATTTGCCAAAGCTATCTCAGGTTTTCCACTAAAGTTAGCTGATACACTAGCTGCCATCTCGGGAAGGCTTGTTCCTAGTGCAATAATTGTTGCACCAATCACAAACTCTGATATATTAAAATGTAGTGCTACTCTTTCGCTTTGATTGACTATAAAATCAGCACCTACAACCAATGCACCCATTGCCAAAATAAATATAACAAAATCCACTAATGTTTCTCCATTCTTATTATTAGACTTTTTGGAAGAGAAAACTTTTTGATAAGCTCCTCCTCCTTTTTTCTCATCTCTCCATTATCTATCTCATGGTCATAGCCTAAAAGGTGTAGTAGCCCATGAATGAAAAGCAGTGATAACTCATCACTACAGCTATGATTTAATTCGGTTGATACTTTAGTAACATAATCAGCTGAAATCATAATAGAACCTAGTGGGATATGGTTAAACTCACTATTGATAAACTCATCATCAAGAGGAAAACTAAGCACATCTGTTGGGCTATTTTTACCTCTATATAGAGCATTGTAGTGTTGTATGGTTGGATTATAGCATATAGTAATGTCAATATCTCTTGATGTTAAATCTAAAGAGATATTTTCCAATATGATATGGTCAAATTTTAATGTTGTAGAGTTTTCAATGTTTAACATAGCCAAAAGTTTACCTAATTATTGGTAAAATATGTTTAAAATAACTATAAAATAGTGATGGAGTTTAAATGAAAAGAGCAGTATGTATCATATCTGGGGGAATGGATAGTGCTTTGAGTGCCAAAATAGCACAAATAGATGGGTATGAACTTATTGCAGTTCATTTTAATTATGGTCAAAGAACAGAGCAAAAAGAGCTGGAGTGTTACAGAAAAATAGTCTCCTCTTTAAATATAAAAGAGAGCTATGAGATACCTTTAGATTTTTTTAAACAGATAGGTGCAACAGCTTTGATAGATAAGAGTTTAGATATTCCAATAGGTGGTATAGAGGATGGTGTTCCTATCACATATGTTCCGTTTAGAAATGGTATATTTATCTCTATTGCTACAGCCATTGCAGAGAAGCATGGAGCAGAAGCTCTATATATAGGTGTAGTAGAGGAGGATAGTTCAGGATATCCTGATTGTAGAGAGGGGTATATCTCCTCTATGCAAAAAGCTATTAATCTAGGAACAAAAGATGAGACTGTTTTGGAAATTAAAATGCCATTAGTTGCTATGAAAAAGGAGCAGATTGTAAAAAAATCTTTGGAGTTATCAGTTCCATTAGCAGATACTTGGAGTTGTTATCAAAATGAAGATTTAGCGTGTGGTGTTTGTGATAGTTGTCGTTTGAGATTAAAAGGTTTTTCAAATGCAAATAGCATAGACCCTATCTCATATATACCTACTAGTGGAACGGAGTAGATAGTTGTTTTTATATCAGCCAACAAAAGGTTACTCTTATAATAGTGACTCTATCTTTCTATATGATTTTATATCTAGTTTCAATCCAAGAGGTAGTGTTTTGGATGTTGGATGTGGAGTGGGTATTATATCTCTATTGCTAACTAGAGATTTTGATATAGAGACATATATAGTTGATAAACAGGAGATTATGTTAAGGTACGCAAAGCATAACTTTTCTCTAAATAGGTTAAAATACAGTAGCTATTTAGGTGATTTTTTGGAATTTAGTGATAAAAGTAGGTTTGATTTTGTGGTCTCAAATCCACCTTTTTATGATAAAAATGTAACACAGAGTGAAAATGAACATCTAAATATAGCTAGATATGCACAGCATCTTCCTATTGATGAGTTTGTAAAAAAGGTTAAAGAGATACTAAAACCAAGAGGTAGATTTATATTCTGTTACGATGCGAAACAGGTAGATATATTGTTGTATACTTTAATAAAGTATAAAATAAATCCAGAGGTATTACGTTTTATACACTCAAAAGTGGATAGAGATTCAAAGTTAGTGATGATATCGGCTAGGGCTAACTCTAAATCAATGATGAAAGTTATGCCACCATTAATTGTATTTGATAAAGGTAGTAACTATAGAGATGAGGCTAAAAAAGCATTTGAAAAAGCAGGAACAAACAGTATAAAAGGTGATTATAAATATGAATAATATTATGAAGCAAGATGGTTACAATTATGGTTTTACTCCTTTGGCTTGTGCATCATGTGGAGGTGCTTGTTGTACAGGAGAGAGTGGTTATATATGGATAAAATACCCCGAGATAGAAAAAATGGCTGAATTTTTAGAATTAACTATAGAAGAATTTGCTACAATGTATCTTAAGAAAGTAAAACATCGTTATTCTCTTATCGAAAAAAGAGTAGATAAAGATAACTATGCGTGTATTTTTTTTGATAATAGTATCAAACAGTGTACCGTATATCCAGTAAGACCTTTACAGTGTCGAACATTTCCTTTTTGGGAGACATTTAAGGGTGATATAACGGAGTTGAAAAAAGAGTGTCCAGGGATAATAGATTGAAAAAAACGTATATACAGAGCTTATTATTATTGTTATTGTTGAATTCATGTAGTTACCATCCAGATGTTAGACAGGTTTCAGAAGAGAAACTTGCAGATTATAATCCAAAACATTTTCAAGCAATAAAAGCTATGGGAAAAGGGAAAAAGTTACAAGGTGAAGATAGTTTGATAATGAAGGCTATCTTTTATGAGCAAGAGGGTGATTTTGAGAAGAGTAACTACTTTTACTCTAAACTTTATGACTTAACAGGTAAAGATGAGTATATGTTTAGAGAGATGCGTACAGCATTGTATCTTGGTAAAAAATCTAAAAATATTATGAAACTTGAATTATGGATAGATAAACATCCTGAAAATATTCAGGCCAAACGTATATTAATCTCATTTTATCTAAATGAGAAAAATTATACTAAAGCAAAAGCTTTATCAAAACTTCTCATATCTCAATCAAGTAATCCTGTAGATTTTGAGTTGGCTGCAAATCCTCATATTATGACAGGTGAGTATAAAGAGGCTGTAGTTTTATTAACACAAGCTTATAATAAAACAATGAATGTTGAGATACTTCTAAAGATTAGTACGATTTTGGCAAACTATATTGGTGATGTTGATGAGGCAGTAAGACGTTTAGAGGCTCATAGAACTTCTGTTTCATGTGATGAGAGAGTCTGTCTGCAATTAGCCGAAATATATAGTAAGCAAGAGAAGATAGATAAACTTTTAAATATCTATGAAACGCTATATCAAAAGACTCAAAAAGAGGAGTATGGTGTTAAGGTTGTTGAGGGTTATATCTATAAAAAAGAGCCAGAAAAAGCGATAGCATTTCTAAAAAAAGATTATGTCAACAATGAGCTGTTATATGAGTTGTATCTATCTAAAAAGGACTACTCTAAAGCCCAAAAGACAGCAGAGAAAATTTATGATAGTGGAAATAGTGCAAAGTGGTTAGCTGAATCAGCTATGGCACTATATGAAGAAGCTCCTAATAAAAATGACAAAAATATGCTAAATGAGTTGGTACAAAAATTTGATAAAGCTTTAAGTGAGGGTGCTAGAGATGGTGTCTATCTTAACTATTATGGTTATACTCTAATTGATAAAAATATGGATATCAAAAAGGGTATACAGCTAGTCAAAGAGGCACTTTTAAAAGATAACAACAATACCTACTACCTAGACTCTTTGGCGTGGGGATACTATAAGCTAAATCGTTGTGAAGCAGCAAAAATAGAGATGAAAAAAGTTATTGATGTTGAGGGGCTAGATGAAGATGATATTAGAGAACACTGGACAAAAATAGAAGCGTGTAAAAAAAAGTAAGGGAAAAGCATTGGCACAGATTTTAGATGATATTATAAAAAAAACAAGAGAGGATTTGGCAAAAAGAAAAGTGGATTATCCTGTTGAGTGGCTAGGTCGCTCTTTGGCATATAACCCTTTTGTTCCAAAAGATGTATTTAGTGCATTAAAATCTACAGATGATAACCCTTATCGGATTATTGCTGAGATAAAAAAGGCAAGTCCAAGCAAGGGTATTATTAGAGAGGATTTTGACCCAATGGTTATTGGTCAAGCCTATGAAAAGGGTGGGGCAGACTCACTCTCTATTCTTACTGAACCACACTTCTTTCAAGGAGACAAAGAGTATCTAGGAATGGTTCGTAGATACACAAGTATCCCACTTTTACGAAAAGATTTTATAGTAGATGAGTATCAGTTGGTAGAGGCACTAGCCTATGGTGCTGATTATGTACTTTTAATTGCTACAGCATTAGGAACAAAAGAGTTAAAATCTCTTTTAAACTACACTAGACACTTAGGAATGGAAGCACTTGTAGAGATACATGATAAAAAGGATTTAGCTAAAGCGATTTTTGCAGGGGCTGATATTATAGGGATTAATCACCGAAACCTAGAGACTTTTGAGATGGATATGAAGCTTAGTGAGAGGTTAATTCCTCTTATCCCAAACAGTAAGATTATAGTAGCTGAGAGTGGAATCAACAATCATGAGACAGTAAAAGAGCTTTCCAAAGTAGGTGCAGATGCTTTCTTGGTAGGAGAACACTTTATGCGTCAAGATGATATCACACAAGCTCTAAAAGATTTAAAGTACGGCGTATAGTGACCAATATAGTTATAACAGGTTGCTCTACAGGTATAGGATTAGAGACAGCCAAATATCTTAAGATTCAAGGTTTAAATGTATACCCAACAGCTAGAGAGCAAAAGGATGTAGATATGCTTCTTGATTTGGGTTTTAAAAATGCTATGAAGCTAGATGTAAGAGATTCAAGTGAAATTAGTAGCGTTATCCAAAGAGTAGTTGAAAATGATAATAAGATAGATATTTGGTTCAATAATGCAGGATATGGACAGGTAGGTGCAATAGAAGACCTTCCCACCGATATTCTAAAAGAGCAGTTTGATACAAATGTCTTTGGACTTCATGAGTGTACAAGACAGATAATCCCCATTATGAGAAAACAAGGTTATGGAAAAATCATTCAGCACTCCTCTGTATTGGGGCTAATCTCACTATTTGGACGAGGGGCATATAATGCCAGTAAATATGCCATAGAGGGTTTAACAGATACTCTAAGATTAGAACTTCACAATACAGATATCCATGTCTCTCTTTTAAATACAGGTCCTGTGACTAGTAATTTTAGAAATACAGCCATGAGAAAACTAAAAGAGAATATAGATATCAAAAACTCTATTTTTAAAGAGCAGTACCAAAAAAATCTCTCTGCTGATAAAAGTACCGTCCCTTTTAATGAAGAGGCAGACTCTGTAGCTAAGGTAGTGCATCAAATCATCTTATCTAAAAAACCAAAGCCTAGATATTATATTACCAAAGCTACTTATATTTTAGGATATCTAAAACGGATTTTGAGTACCTCTTTGCTTGATAGAGTACTTTTGAAAATATAATATTATAAGGAAAAAAAATGGATAAAATTAAGATAGGTGTTATCACTACAAGTGATAGAGCTAGTCAAGGAATCTATGAGGATATCTCAGGGGTTGCTATTATGGATACCATGAAAGAGTATCTGCTAAATGAGTGTGATTATGAGTATAGATGTATTCCTGATGAGCAACCGATTATAGAGACTACTATTATTCAACTTGCACGTGAGCATAATTGTGATTTGATTGTCACTACAGGTGGAACTGGACCTGCTCCACGAGATGTGACTACAGAGGCTACAGAGAATGTATGTTCAAAACTTCTTCCTGGGTTTGGTGAGTTGATGAGGTCTGTAAGTCTTCAATATGTACCAACGGCTATTTTATCTCGACAGACAGCAGGAATTTGTAATGGGGCATTGGTTATTAATCTCCCTGGAAAACCAAAATCTATTCGTGAGTGTTTGGATGCTGTTTTCCCTGCTGTTCCTTACTGTATCGACCTTATTGGTGGCTCTTTTATGGAAGCCAATGAAGATGTTATCAAAATCTTTAGACCAAAACAGAAGTAGGGCAGTATGAATATAGAGTTTATAGAGGCAAAGCTTCAAGAGATTTACGCTGAACTAGAAAAAGAGGTTATGGAGGTGCTTATGGATGAATCTTTGGATAAAAAATATACCAATCTTCATATGAAACCCCTAAAATCAACTAAACAGATTTTGGAAAATGCACTAGAGAGTATAAAAATGGTTGATAAACTTGCAAAAGAGGATTTGGCAAAATGAGAAGAGTATTTATGATTTTATTTTTAACCAACATGACTCTATTTGCAGAGGAGAAACAACTTATTGTAGATAACTCTATGCCTTGGATGACACTATGGTTAATCGCTTCACTATCTGTAATTGGGTTACTATTTTGGTCTATATATAAAGCTATGAAGACAAAAAATCCAAAATATGGTTGGGGAATGGGTTTATCTATTCTTTTGATGGTGGTTCTATTGTTTAGATAAAAGCAGAGATTATGAGAGTAAGTACCTACCCAAAATTAATTTCAATAATATGGGAATCGACGGCTTTAGCCTCGCCTTGTTCGGGACTAAAGCCCCCGATTCCGTATGAACATAATATTTGTCAACTACTTATATATTTGAAATCTCTTTTAAAATTTTTATAGCAGAACGGTCAATAACCATCTTGGCAAGAGGTACGTTTCCATTGTCTTTAAATATTGAAAAAAATGTCAAATGTCCCGTTGTCTCATCTGCTTCAACACTTTTAATTAAAAAAACGTTTCCATCTGTTGTTCTCGCCTCTAACATATTAGTTGCTGAAAAACCGATATCCAAGGATGATTCTGAAATCTCTAAAAATGCGTCATTGAAAACACTCGCAGAGTATACAATATCATTGTTTGTTCCCTCTTCATCAAAATATAATGTCTCTCCACCTTTATTTAAAATGGCTGAACCTAAGTAACCTTTTACTGTTTTTAATTTTTTCATCTGTTCTGTAAAATCTAACATCTGTTTTCCTTATTTTATTTATTTATCTTGAATTTCGTTCATAACATCATTAAAGTTTCTGCCATCTAGCATTCCCATTAGCTCTTTTTCCGATGCTTCAACACCATCAGATTTTTCGATATCTAAAAGTTTTTCATATAGAGGTTCAATGATAGTTCTAGCACTAAGACTCATTGTTTTTCGTGTTGAGACATAGTTTCGTAATGAGTCATCAGGATTAAATGCACCTCTTACATAGGCAAAAACCCAATAAAATGAGCCATCTTTTGTCATATTTTTGACAAAAGCATAGACCTCATTTCCTTTTTTTAGCTCATCCCAAAGATATTTAAACACAACTTTTGGCATATCTGGATGTCTTAATATAGAGTGAGGAGCATGAGTTAGCTCTTTTTTACTATATCCTGAAAGTTTATAAAAGATTGGATTTGCATACTCGATATCACCATCTTCATCTGCTTTTGATACAACAATGTCAACAGGTTTAACTTCTATTTCATTACTCTTTGGTGCTGGTCTTTCCATCTAATTTATCCTTGTTGATTTATATTTAAAAAGTATTATATCTAAATAAGAATAAAAATATAATTTAATATTAAAAAATAACATTATGTTATTATTATGTATTAATATTTCTATGTAAAAACTATTGAGTTTGAAGAGAATACTTTGGAGACAAAGGATTCTCTGCTAAGAAAGTTTGCAAA
>Ga0256826_1001146_pt1 | contig 16383 bp, 20 predicted proteins | sample CV79metaG_FD_185975 | JGI IMG/M metagenome (GOLD analysis project Ga0256826, IMG submission 185975) | Hydrothermal vent microbial communities from East Pacific Rise, Pacific Ocean - CV79 | ecosystem: Environmental > Aquatic > Marine > Hydrothermal vents | place: Pacific Ocean: East Pacific Rise...
AATACGAATAGTACGAGCTTGGTCTGCAATTGCACGAGAAATTGCTTGACGAATCCACCATGTAGCATAAGTCGAGAATTTATAACCTTTTTGGTATTCAAACTTATCAACCGCTTTCATTAGACCGATATTTCCTTCTTGAATCAAGTCAAGGAATGGAAGTCCACGGTTTGTATAGCGTTTAGCTATAGAAACAACCAAACGTAAATTTGATTTTGCCATTCTTGTTTTACTTATTTCAGATATATTTTTACCACGTTTAATTTGTTCTAAAATATCTGCAAGTTTTTCAGGTTCCATATCAAAGCTATTTTTTGAAGCTTCTTTTGTTTGAACTAGCTTTTTAATTTCCATATATGTAGAAACCATAGTAGCTTCTGGAACCATATTTGCAATATCTTCTTTTGTTAATTCTTGAATCTTAGCTACTAATATATTGTGATTTGCTTTTAATGTTGTATTAAATAGTGGAAGTTTGTATTCAAGTCGTTTTAACTCTTTGTCATAACCTTCATCACTTTTTAGTGCAGTTTCCATTGCTTTTACAAGTTCATTTATTAGTTTTGATGTTGGTCCAAGGTCAAGAAGTTTTTCTTTTAAAACTGCTTTTTTATAGGTAACAGCTAAGTAATATTGTACTGTTTCTTCTGATAAATTACTATCTAAATTTTCAGGAACTTTTTCAGCTATTTTTACCCACTCTTTTTTTGCTTTTTCTAAAGCTTTGAAGCTTGTAGATACTTTTTCAACTCGACTTTTATCTTTCACAGATAATGTTTTTTCTTCTTTCTTGTCATCATCGTTATCGTTATCGTCTGTATCTTCTTTTTCGTCTTCAAAACTTTTAAAAAGTTCTTTTACTCGTCTTTCACGATTAATGAGAGGTTCTTTATAATCAAGAATAAACTCTATAAGATAAGGAACTGAACAAATGGCATCTATTATAATGCTCTCTCCACCTTCTATTTTTTTAGAGATTTCTATCTCTTCTTCTTTTGTTAAAAGTGGAATTTGTCCCATTTCACGAAGATACATACGAACTGGAGAATCTGAACGAGACCATTCTAGCAACTCATGTTCTTTTAGAATATCAAACTTATCAGTTTCATTATCTTCAAGCATTTTTCTTTGAGCACTTCTACGTGCTTCTGCTTCTTTATCATTCAAGCGTTTTGCATGTTCACTTGATGTATATGCACATTTTTTATGCTTTTGTATTAGTTTGTAAATATTTTTTGCTTGAGCCGCTGTAGGTTGTTTTTCAAAAAAATGAATTATAGATTCATAAGTGATACAATCTTTAGACTTATGTTCTTCAAAAAATGTTTCTAAAGCTTTATTAAGTTCTTTTGCTGTCATTCGGAGTATGCCCCATTTGTAAGTTAAGGTTTTTAAAAGGTGGATTATACCCAGTTTTACTTAAAAGCTTCTTTTTTGACAAGTTTAAAAAACAAGAATATTTTTTGGAACACTCTTTGCTAATTACTTTTAACAAACGTGAAATAGGGGAAATTAATGCAGACAGGTTATTATAGTGCAGCCGCTGGAATGGTTACTCAGTTTAATAGACTTGATATGATTTCAAATAATTTAGCCAATGTTAATACAGCAGGTTTCAAAGAAGATAATGTTATCGTCGGGGATTTTATGCGACTTTATAAAGAAGCTAGAGATGAACTTCCTCATGCAAACAATACAAAAGATGGTGCTGCATTTATCAATAGAACAATGTCAAGAACACCACAAATTGTTGATAAATATACAGACTTTTCAATAGGAAGCCTTCAAAGTACTTCCAACTCATTGGATGTTGCTTTGTCTCGCGAGGGGCTTTTTTTTGCTGTTAAAACACCACAAGGTATTAGACTTACAAGAGATGGTTCATTTTCCTTAAATGATGAAGGACTATTAGTAAACAAACAGGGCTTTGAAGTACTTCCTGATGATTACTTTCAATCTAAAACGGGAATAAGCTTTGCTAATCAAGACAGTGTTATTTCTATAGATAAAAATGGTCAAATTAGTACAAATATTCCAAATACCGTGCAATTAACCCAAAATAAAAAGCTTTTAGTAGTCCAACCAGAGAATATCAAGCTCCTTAAAAAAGAGGGCGATAATCTTTATAAGTTTGATGATATAAAATCACTAAAACCAATAGCACAGAGTGGTGCTGTATCGCAAGGATTTATAGAAAAAAGTAATGTAAACGCAGTGAAGATGATGACGCAACTTATAGAGACGAATAGGCTTGTAGGTATGTATCAAAAAGCTATGGATACTCAGATGAATGATATGAATAGAGACGCAATAGAAAAAATTGCTAAAAAAGCTTAAGCTAAAGGAATAATACTACTATGATGCAATCACTTTATACTGCTTCAACTGGAATGTTGGGAATGCAGACACAAATCGATACAACAGCAAATAATATTGCCAATGTAAATACTATTGGTTTTAAAAAGAGTCGTGCAGAATTTGCAGATCTAATGTATCATGTAATGGAATATGCAGGAACATCTACAAGTGATACTACAAAAAGCCCAACTGGGATTGAAGTAGGTCTTGGTGCTCGTCCAACTGCTATTACTAAAATATTTACAGAGGGTTCTCTAAAACAAACAGACAATCAGCTAGATTTGGCGATTACAGGACGAGGTTTCTTTAAAATGGAACTTCCTGATGGTACTGAAGTTTATTCTAAAAATGGTGCTTTTAAAATAGACCAAGATGGTATCGTTGTAAATAGTGATGGATATACTCTTATACCTCAAATTGTTATTCCACCTGATGCAACAAATGTTACTGTAGGTACAGATGGTACGGTAACTGTAGTACAACCAGGGCAAACTCAGGCAACACAAATAGGTCAAATACAAACTACAAACTTTATAAATCCAGCAGGTTTACACTCAATGGGAGACAACTTATATCTTGAAACAGATAGCTCAGGTCAGCCTGTAGAAGGTATACCTGGTGTTGATGGACTCGGTACTCTTAGACAAGGCTTTGTTGAGCTGAGTAATGTTGAACTTGTTGTTGAACTTACAGATTTAATTACTGGGCAACGTGCCTATGATGCTAACTCGAAAATCATCACAACAAGTGATGAAATGCTCCAAACTACAAATAATTTAAAACGTTAACAAACTCCTAGAATAGCATTGATACTTTTTAATATTAATGCTATCGTACTTCTAATTATTTTCTTTAATTAACTTCAAACAACATTTTGGATATAATCGCAAAATTATTTAGTAAAACAATAGGATTTTAGATGCAAAAAGCCAATATAAATGGAAAAGTTTGGAAATTTGGAAAAGATATTGATACAGATTTAATTATAGCAGCACGCTATTTGAATACTTCAGTTCCAGAGGAACTTGCAAAGCATGTTATGGAAGATTCTGATCCAGAATTTGTTAACAAAATGACTCCAGGTGATGTTATCGTTGCTGATGAAAATTTTGGATGTGGTAGTAGCCGTGAACATGCTCCAATAGCTTTAAAAGCTGCTGGTATTGCTGCAATTATTGCTCCTACATTTGCAAGAATTTTTTATAGAAATGCTTTTAATATGGGCTTACCTATATTTGAATTAAAAGAGGCAAATGAGATAAAAGAGGGTGATAAAATTAGCATAGATATGAATGCTGGAACAATCACAAATGAAACAACAAGTAAAACATATGATTTTACGCCAATTCCTGCATTTATGCAAGAATTAATAGATGCTGGCGGATTAATGAATTTTGCAAAAAATGAAATAGAAGGTGAAAAATAGATGAAATCATATAAAATAGCACTAATTAAAGGTGATGGAATAGGTCCTGAAATCGTAGATGAAGCTGTAAAAGTTCTTGATGCAGTTGCATCTTATTGTGGTTTTAGTTTTCAATATGATGAACTGTTAATGGGTGGTTGTGCTTATGATATTACGGGTGATCCACTTCCTCAAGAGACGATTTCTGGTTCTTTAAATTCTGATGCTGTACTTTTTGGTGCAATTGGTGGAGAAAAATGGGATACTCTACCACGTGAAAAACGTCCAGAGAGTGGACTTTTACGTTTTAGAAAAGAGTTGGGTGTATATGCAAACCTTCGTCCTGCTATTGTTTATGATGAGCTTGCTAATGCGTCATCTCTTAAACCAGAGATAGTTCGTGGTGTTGATTTGATGGTTGTTCGTGAACTTATCGGGGGTATCTACTTTGGAGAGCCTAAAGGCCGTGATGAAAATAAAGGCTGGAATACTATGGTTTATTCTCGTGATGAAATTGTACGTATAGCGCATCAAGCTTTTAAAATTGCAATGACTAGAAACAAAAGAGTTTGTTCAGTTGATAAAGCAAATGTTCTTGATGTTTCTCAACTGTGGCGTGAAACTGTTATAGAAATAGCAAAAGAGTATCCTGAAGTAGAACTTTCTCATATGTATGTAGATAATGCTGCAATGCAGCTTATCCGTGATCCAAAACAGTTTGATGTTATTTTAACTGGAAATATTTTTGGTGATATTTTAAGTGACGAAGCTTCTATGCTTTGTGGTTCGATTGGTCTTTTACCATCGGCTTCTGTTGGTGAAAAAATCGGTGTTTATGAGCCTATCCATGGTTCTGCACCAGATATCGCAGGTCAAGGTATCGCAAATCCTATAGCTACGATTTCAAGTGCAGCTATGATGCTTCGTTACGCACTCAATGAAGACAAAGCAGCAGATAAAATCGATGCAGCTGTTAAACGTGCACTTAGTGAAGGTTACAGAACAGGTGATTTAGCTCAATTTGATGCAAAAGAGATTTGTTCAACCAGTGAAATGGGTTCAATAATTGCGAATTATATAGAAAAATAGGGTTTAACATTTATGCAGACGCTTACACTAGCAAATATTTATGAACTTCAAGGGTTAAAAGAGGAAGCTTTAGAAATCTATAAAGAGATTTTAAAAAAAGATCCACAAAATTCGGAAGCTAAAATTGCTATTAGAAGATTGTCTGGTATGCGAAAAAAGTTTTTAAATGTAAACAGTCAAATGAAAGAGTACTTTTTAAAAATGGATACAGAAGTAGAATTTAAAGAATTTGAAAGGTGGTTGCTAAAAACATGGAATTAAAAGATGTAATATTATCGACATTAGCCGAAATGGAAGAAGATGCACCACTAGAAACATCAGAGATTAAACCTTCTGTTAAAGTTATAGAAACAACTATTCAAAAAGAAATAGAAGAAGAAAAGAGTAGTGTAACCGATAGCGAATTGATTTACTTAAATTCAATCAGAGAGAGACTTCTAGTCCTTTTTGAAGGATTTCAAGCACCTAATAATTCAAATATTGAAGCAAAAGTAGATATGACTCTGAATTTTTTAGAGTATACACTAGCCACTATAGATGAAAGAGTTTCAAAACTAGAGAGAGGAAATATTTAATGGCTCAATATAGAGTACTTATAGATGCAAATGATGAAAAAGGACTTGTTCATAAAATTTCTAGCATATTTTATAATTATGATTTAAATATTTTATCTAATAGTGAATTTGTTGATAAAGAGAGCAATAAGTTTTTTATGAGAAGTGTTGTTGATGGTGTTGTTGAAAAAAATGATTTAATCGATGATATAGAAGCTGTTTTACCAAAAAATTCAAGTATAAAAGTTTTAGAACCTAAGAAAAAAAATATTATTATTATGGCAACAAAGGAACTTCATGCACTCGGTGATATTCTAATACGCCACGAAGCAGGAGAGCTTGAAGCTAATATATTGGCTGTTATATCAAATTATGATGCTTTAGAATCATTTGTAAGTAAATTTGATATTCCATATATTACTATCTCTCATGTGGGACTTGATAGATCTGAACATGAAACACAAATTATAGAGACTATTAACGCATTTGAAAATGTTGATTATATTGTTCTTGCAAAATATATGCGTATTTTAACACCAAGATTTGTGGAAGCCTTTGAAGATAAAATTATGAATATTCATCACTCGTTTTTACCTGCGTTTATAGGTGCAAATCCTTATAAACAAGCATATGACAGAGGTGTAAAAATTATTGGTGCGACTGCACATTTTGTAAATAATAATCTTGATGAAGGTCCAATTATTGCACAGGAAGTCATTCATGTAAATCATGCTTATGGTTGGAGAGATATGCAACGTTCTGGTAAAGATGTTGAAAAAGTTGTTCTCTCTCGTGCTTTGAAACTTGCGCTTGAAGATAGAATTTTTGTTTATGCAAATAGAACGGTAATATTTTAATGTTATACACCAAAATGAACGAAGTCCATTTTAGTGGCAGGGACATAGTGTCCCTACAACCCCCTAAAGCTACAAAAAATATATTTTTTGAGAGAAATTACTATGTCTTTTAATTTAGTGTTGGTAAACCCTCAAATTCCAAATAATACTGGTGCGATAGGTCGTTTATGTGTAAATGCAGGTGCCTCCTTACATCTTATTAAGCCTATTGGGTTTGATATAGATGAAAAAGCTGTTCGACGTGCTGGTCTTGATTATTGGGATAAGTTAGATTTACATGTTTGGGAAAATATAGATGAGTTTTTTGAAAATAATGATATTAATGATAATGCTCATTTTGCTACAACGAAAACGGATAGACCATATTTTGAAGCAACATTCAACGATGGCGATTATATCTTTTTTGGGAGTGAAACTAAGGGTATTCCTGAAAATATACTCAATAAGTACAAAAATCAAAATATTACGATTCCTATGACTAAAGAGGGACGAAGTCTTAATCTTGCTATTAGTACAGGTATCGTACTATACGATGCTATTAGACAAACATATACTACATTTGAAAAGGCGTAAATCATGAACTCTTTTGTTGACGGAATAATGTTAATTCTCTTTATTTTATTTATGGTATTTGTTTTTGGTGGTTACCATAAAAGTAAATTTGAAAAAAGAGAAAAAGATAAAAAATCTTAAAATATTTTTTCTGCCCATATTTCTAAACTACTTTCAAATCTTTCAAATAAGCTTTCTGCATTTTTAATAATAATAGACATTTTATTTCCTTTTTTAAATCTAGACTATTATTTCAATAATTTTGCTAAAAACAAATAAATATGACAAATTGCCAAATAAATTTTGACATTCTTTAAAAATATGACTATAATTAGATATATTTACGAGAAAAGGGTTCAAAATGAATAGTTTTATTGATATAGTAGAAGAGATAAAAAGTATTATTTCTAATGAAGTTACTCCTAAAAAAGTTTTTGACAAAGATGTGGCTGCATCACTTGGGATTACGCAAATGAATTTTGCAACAATGAAAAAAAGAAATAAAATACCATTTAATGAACTTTTAGACTTTTGTGCTAAACGCAGTATCTCAATAAATTGGTTATTGTATGGTCAATCACCAGAAAGTCTTGTTGAAGCAACAAATAAATTTTATATGGTTAAATACTTTAGTGATATAAATGCAAGTGCAGGTGGTGGTAGTGATATTGAGTTTGAAGAGATAGAAGAACTTGAAATTCCTGAACAGTTTGTATTTATGTTAGGTGGAGAAAAAGAACTTAAAAATATAGAAGCCATAAATGTTTCGGGTGATTCGATGGAACCTACCTTCAGTTATAATGATATAGTATTTATAAATAGAACAAAAACCGATATTAATCGTGGTGGAATATTTACTATTAAGACGGAAGCAGGTTTGTTTATTAAACGTATTCAAAAACGTATAGATGGAAAATTAGATATAATTTCTGATAATTCTGTATACAATACGCAAACATTAGATCAAAATGCTATTGAGGTAGTAGGTCGAGTCGTAAGTAGATTTGGTGATGTAGATTAATTTAAAGGCTGTTAATTGAAATATATTTATATTATTTTTTTTATTTTTTTTGCTTCTGCTTGTAGTTTTAAAACAACTCCTAAACTAGAAAAGATTTCAGATTTAACTGAAGTTTCCCAAGATGTACATCAATATAGTGATAGAATCAATAAGGGTTATATTGGTAAATTAGAATCTTTTAAAAAACATTATTTTCGAGTTTGGAATATTGATAAAATTGATGCTCCTATAGAAGAAGCAATGTGGGCTTATAAGGTCTTTACTCCAGAAAAAAGTTATGGTGAAAATTTACAAAAAATTAATCAAGATTTTTTTGATAAGATACTTGAAAATTCTAATTTTGAACAATATGCTACAGTAAATAAAAGAGCATTGACACTAAAGCATCTAAACATAAGAGCATTTCCAACAAATAGACCATTATTGAAAAATCCAAAGTTTGCAGGGGAAGGTTTCCCTTTTGATTATCTACAAAATTCTAGTATAGAAGCTAATAAGCCTATATTGGTATCTCATTATTCAAAAGATAAAGTATGGGTTTTTATTGAATCGAGTTTTGCTCATGGTTGGGTAAAAAGCCAAGATATAGTCTATATTGAAAATAAAGATGCTCTTTTATGGCAAGAATCGAAACAAGTTTTTTTAACAAAAGATAATATTCCAATATATGATGAAAATGAAACTTTTTTATTTAAATCTCATATAGGAATGATGTTGTCTTTAATAGAAAATAATGTAACTGATAATATAGTTTTGTGTGTTAATAAATATCAAAAGAATCAACCATTTTATAATAAAGTGTTATTGAGTGCAAAAATTTCAAATAATGGAATAGTTGTGTTTAACTCTTCAAATATAGATAATATCATCCATGAATTACAAAAAACAAATTATGGTTGGGGTGGAATGTATGGGCAAAGAGATTGTTCTTCAACTTTAAGGGACTTTTTTATACCTTTTGGCATATGGCTTCCAAGAAATTCATATAAACAAAGTCAGATAGGTGAAGTTATTTCACTTGAAAATATGAGTAATGAAGAGAAAATACAAACAATTAAAAAATATGGAATTGCATTTGAAACTTTGTTATATAAGCAGGGGCATATTGTATTATATGTAGGAATTATTAATGATAAAATTATTATTTTTCAAAATGTTTGGGGTGTTAAAATAACTGAAAATCATAAAGCAGGAAGATTTATTATAGGAAAACCAATTTTTAGTACCTTAGAAGTGGGAAATAATTTAAAATATTATGATAAAGAGGCTTCTCTTTTAAAGAATTTAAAAAGTATGAATATAGTTACCCATTAATTAATTTAACTTTATATTTGATTTTGGTAGAGTACAACATAAAAGTTGAAAAAGGTTAGTATGATTGATTTAAAGCTACTGCAGAAGAGTGCTAGTGGACTTAGCATTCTTTATGTTGATGATAATGAAAAGCTCAGGGTAAGTATTGGAAAGTTTCTATTGGGAATTTTTGATGTTGTTTATGTTGCTGAAGATGGATTTAAAGCTTTAAAAAAGTTTAAAACTTATAAACCTGAGATTGTTATTAGTGATTTGAATCTACAAAAATTAAATGGTTTCAAATTAGCACAGCAAATTAAAAAGATATCACCTTTAACAAAGTTCATAATATTATCTGCACATGATGAAACTCCTTATTTGCATACTGCTATTTCTTTGGGTGTGTTTAATTATCTCAATAAACCTGTTGATGTAAATGTATTAACGAAAACTCTCTCTCTTGGTATAAAAGAGATACAAAGCGAACGAAATTCACATCTATTTTATGAAAATATATGGAAAGTCTTTAATTATCAAAGTTCAATGATAGTCATGATGCAGGATGAAAAACCTATAGTAGCTAATCATGCTTTTTTAGATTTTTTTGGTTTTACAAGTATTGAAGATTTTGTAAAAGATATAGATAATTTTGGTCAAAAGTTTTTACAACATGATGGTTTTTTATATCATACGAAAGAAGTCAGTTGGTTGGATGCAATACTCTATGATGATAAAAATTCTTATAATGTTTTGATGAAAAATTTAGATAATGATAAACGACATTTTATCTTACATTATCAAGATATAGGAGAAAAAAATGGAGCTTATATTCTTTCATTTGAAGATGTAAGTGAATTAAATATTCAAAAAATGGTTAGTGATGAAGAAAATGAAGAAGAAAAAGAATCTATATTTCCATTATTAGAACTTATTATGAAAAAACGTATTCATATTGAACTACATAATTATTATAAGGGTTTAAGTATTACACATAAAGGGACAATCCTAAAAGTTACGAAAGATTCCATTATGATTGAATCACATGATGATCAGCAAAAAGCTATAAGGTACGAGGGACATACCCTTTTAGTGTGTGAAATTTTACCTGGAACTATAATGTGTCATAAATTATCACATATTAGTTTTACAGATAAATATGTTGAGCTTAAAGAACTTGAATTTGTAAAAAATTCCCCTATTACGAGAAAAACGGCAAGAGTTGTTCCTAAAGAAGGATATGAAATTAAATTGATATTAAAGTCAGGTGAATATATTGGAACAATTATATTGCAAGATATATCGATTTATGCATTGAAGCTTACTCTTACTACTTACCCCATAGGTTTAAAAGAAGGTGATTATGTTTCGATTGGATTAGGTTTGGAAGATTTAAATATAGAGATAAAGGCTTCACTGTATAGAAGATATGAAAATGAAAATTCTATTGATGTTGTTTTTGTATTTAATTTTGAAATTGGTCAAAAAAATATTTTATTAAAATATGTCACTAAGCGTCAGATGGCAACAATCCGAGAATTTAAAGGACTTAATTATGAACAATAATGAAAAATTTTTATTTGATGATGAAAATGTCACTGCACCTGATAGAATATCAGGTACAAATTTTAGTTAATGTAAATCTGCGTTTAGTTTTATCTCTCTTGTTGAACGAGAAACTGTAATCTCACCAGTCATTGAGTTTTGTCTAAAGTGAAGTCCACTAAAGAAAGAAAGTTGTTTAGCTTTAAATACTTCACCGACCATGTTGGCATTTGTATTTACTTCCATGATTTTTTTAAGTTCTGCTGGGTAAATTCCAACTTTTGTACCTTCTAAGATTGCTAAACCTGCATCGATGATACAACCATCACCTAAAGGAATACCACAAACCGAGTTTGCACCTAAAAGAGAGTTTTTCCCAATACTAATAGGATTACCATCAGTTCCACTAAGAACACCAAGGATAGAAGCACCACCACCAACATCAGAACCATCACCAACGATAGCAGATGAACTAATGCGTCCTTCTACCATTACACTTCCTGTAGTTCCTGCATTGAAGTTAATGTAAGAAGCACCTGGCATTACTGTAGTTCCTGCTGCAAGTTGTGCACCAAAACGTACTTTTGAAGTATCTAAAATACGAGTATTGTCAGCTGGAATGATGTGTTGTAAAAATCTTGGAAATTTATCTATAAAATCAATATGAGGATACTCATTTGCTAATTTTAATTCTATTTCAAACTCTCTTAAATAATCAAGCTCAATCGGTTGTCCATTTGACCATGCAACATTTGGAAGAGCACCAAACGCACCATTTAGATTAAGCTCACGTAAGCCAACCTTTGCAAGTGAAAGTGCATAAAGTTTAAGATAAGTTGCTTCAACACTTTGACATGGTGCATCTTCAAATATAAAACATACTTTAAATTCACCCTCTAATGAGCCATTATTAATAATTTGAGAGTATAAAGCAGAAATAACTTGAATGTTTTTATGTGCATCACCATGAGCTTCATCAGAGTAGGGTGTAAATGCATTTAAACATGATTTTAAAAATGCTAAATTAATATCACAAACAACTTCATTTTCAGTGAAGTCTATTTCTATCCCTTGTTCAGAAAGTGCTTTAATGAAGATTGCTGCACTTCCAAAGTTTTCATCCCAGTTTATGATTGGATATGTAGCTTGAAGAGATTTATCTACATTAAGTTGACCTAAATCTACTCTAGTTATACCAAAAGCCAAAGGATCTTTGTACCCTGTCGTTGTAGTTTTTATATCTTCTATTAATGCTTTAAAAGCATCTGCTGTTTCTATGATTTGCATTGAATTCTCGCTTAAGTAATTTTTTGTGCAATTATACTTAAAAACTCCTAATAAAAATTCATATATAATGAATCTAATAATATTTACTAAACAATTTTTACAAAATGGATGAGACTACTATGCATACTTGGCTAGAACTTTTAAAAAATGATGATTATCTTGGTATAAAAAAGTATATAAAATCTGGTGCAGATTTGAGTGATACAAATGAATCTGGTGAGTCTGTGTTAGCTTGTGCCTTAAGAGAAAAGTGTGATGTAGATACTTTAATGCTTCTTATAAAAAGTGGCGCTGATATCTTTGACTTTGATGAAGAAGGTGTTAGTATACTTGATATTGCTGTAACTTATGATAATAATGTAATAGTTGAGCATCTTATAGCTAATGGCAAAAACGTAAATGAGACTACGCGAAAAAGTGGTTTCACTGCATTAATGGCTGCAGCTTGTTATGGACGTGTTGCAATAGCTAAAGTTTTATTAGAAAATGGTGCAGATAAAAGTCTTAAAGATATAAAAGGTTTTACAGCTGTTGATTTTGCTAGAAAAATGAATAAAAAAAGCATCTTAGAATTATTTGAATATGATGAAAATAGTCCTAAAAATACTGGGTATGCAAGGTAGTTTTTAATCAAAAAATTTACCTTGACTTGAGTGATCAAGTGGTTTTCTTTTCTCTTTCGTCAACCAATCCTGAAGTAGAGACTCTACAACTTTACTTAAACTCATTTTATATCTACTTCTAGAATATTTCATAGCGTCATCCCATGTTTTTTTATCTATAAGTAAACTTCTTGTAACTTCATCTTTTGGTTTCAAATTTTCCCTTTTTAAATATATATAACGTCAACCAGCAATAAAAGTACCAATAATAATATTGAGTATTTATATTTAATAAAAATTATAAATTAGTATTTTGTATTCAATTAAGCTTAAAATTATAATTTTATATTTATAATTGTTAGATGATAACTGATATAAATGATGTAATTAAAAATTATTTACAAGATGTTTTAGAACATTCAACAAATGAGATTGATTTTGGTATGCTTGTTCCAACTAAAAAATTTAGTGAATCTGTTGTGAGAAAAACAGTAAATATCTATCTTTTAGATGTGAAGGAAAATTTACAACAACGTCAAAATGAATGGGATAAAAAATATACAAGTGATGGTAAAGTTGAAAACAGTGCTCCTCCCGTTATGTTGGATTTATATTATGTTATTACATGCTATGCAGATGATAATGACATAGAAAAAGAGCATGAGCTATTTATTGATGTCTTGAGAGGGCTTTACCGATTTAGCTCATTTTTTCAAGAACATTTGAGTTCTGATTTTATTGAAGTAGCTAGTAAAATGGCTTTAGAACTGTTTCCTCAAAAGTATATTGATGAACATTTAGGACATCAGTTTTGGAGTGCAATTGATCAAAATGCAAGGCCATTGATAAGTATAAAAGTTACTATACCTCTTGATATATCATATGCCTTAAGTAGTACAATTGTTAAAGTTAAAGAAATTAATTATAGTTTAGAGAGTAAATTGTATGATATTAAAGGTCGGGTTACGACTAAACTAAATGCTACAACTGAAGTTCCAGTCTTGGCAACTTTGAAACTCAAAAAAGAGGGGGATGATGAAATTATACAACTCACTAAATGCGATGCACTTGGATTATATACGCTAAGTCATTTAAATAAAGAAAAATATACAGTTGATATTATTGCAGATGGATATAAAACTCAAAGTATCTCTATGAAAGATATAAAAGAATTATCTGCAAGACCATTAAATATAGTTCTAGAAAAAGTTTAGTTTATCAAAGGAGATGTAAAATGGGAGATTATTTAACACCGGGTGTGTATATTAAAGAGATTGAAATGGGTGCTAAGTCAATAGAAGGCGTTTCTACAAGTACGGCAGGATTCGTTGGTATCACAGAAACAAATGGTGATAGCAATGAATATAAAGATAAAGCGGTATTTGTTTCAAGTTGGAGTGATTTTGTAAGAAAATTTGGTAGGTATACTGAAGTAGCACCATATATGGCACCTGCTGTATATAGTTTTTTTGCAAATGGAGGTCAGCGTTGTTATATTGTAAGTGTTGTTAATAGTGCTGTTGACCCTAAAACATTTGAAGCTGCTGATTATGTAGGAACTGATGATGGAAAGGGAAAACGAACAGGTCTGTATGTATTAGAAGAAGTTGATGATGTTAGTATTATTGCTATACCTGGAATAACAGATACAACAGTACAAAAAGCTATGATAACACATTGTGCGAAATTAAAAGATAGATTTTGTGTTTTTGATTCTGCAAAAGGTGAAGATTTAGCAGCTATAAAAACAAGAAAAAATACATTAATATCAGATGAGGGTTATGGTGCACTATATTATCCTTGGATTAAAATGGGAGTAGAAAAAAAAGATAGTTTAACAAAAAAAATAACTCTTGAATCAATGCTAGTTCCTCCAAGTGGAGCGATTGTTGGTGTATATGCTCGCAGTGACAGTGAACGTGGTGTTCATAAAGCACCTGCTAATGAGGTACTTAGAGGAGTCTTGGAACTAGAGTTTAATCTAACTAATGCAGATCAAGGTCCACTAAATAGTGCTGGAATCAATTGTATCCGTTCATTTCCAGGAAGAGGTATAAGAGTTTGGGGTGCAAGAACAATTTCTAGTGATGCAAACTGGAAGTATGTAAATATTCGACGACTGTTTTTATATCTTGAAGAGTCTATAGATGAAGCGACCCAATGGGTAGTATTTGAACCAAATAATGAACGTTTATGGGCAAGAGTTGTTCAAACAATTTCAAATTTTTTAACACGTGCATGGAAAGATGGTGCCTTAATGGGTACAACTCCAGAAGAAGCATTTTTTGTAAAATGTGACAGAACAACTATGACACAAGATGATATTGATAATGGCAAATTAATAGTTACTATTGGTGTTTCACCAACTAAACCTGCTGAATTTGTAATTTTTGAAATTGCACAATGGACAGGCGATTCAAATAATTAAGCATAAGGAGTAAAATATGCCACAAGGAAGAAAAGATCCGTATAAAAATTTTAGATTTTTGGTAGAAATCGAGGGAGTTGTGCAGGCTGGATTTAGTGATGTGACTATTCCTGATAGTTCACAAGCTCCGATTGAGTACAGAGAAGGGAATGAGACTCCGACTATGAGAAAAATTCCAGGTTTGATTAAATATGGAAATGTAGTCTTAAAATGGGGCACTACAGACTCTATAGAATTGTATCAATGGCGAAAAGCAATAGAAGACGGTAATACAGCAGAGTCACGTAAAAGTATGGCTGTAATTGTTCTTGATGACAAAGGACAAGCTACTGCACGTTGGGAATTCTTTGAAGCATGGCCGACAAAGTATGATGCGCCTGATTTAAAAGCATCAGGGAGTGAGATAGCGATTGAAACACTTGAAATTGCCCACGAGGGTATGAAGAGAACTAAATAAAAGGATAATGGATGGCTCTGCAAACTGAATATGAATTTAACCTACCAAAAGGGTATGTTGACGAAGAAGGGACCTTACATAAAAAAGGTATTATGAGGCTTGCAACAGCAGCAGATGAAATTCTGCCACAAAAAGATCCGAGAGTGCAGAGTAATCCTGCATACTTATCTATTATCTTACTTTCACGTGTCATAACGAGGTTAGGCTCTTTATCTGATGTAAACCCTCAAACTATAGAAGGATTATTTTTACCTGATTTAGCATATTTACAAGAACTTTATCAGCGTGTTAATAATGATGATGTGATTTTTAGAGTTAAGTGTCCAGATTCAGAAGAAGAGATTGAGGTGAATTTTACGCTCCCAAAGAGCTAAAAAGCTATCCTTTAGAAAAGATATACAGTGAGATAGCTTTTATTTCTTATCATTTTCATTGGAGTGCTGAAGAAGTTTTAAATATGCCTCACTGGGAAAGGAAAAAGTGGTGTGAAGAGATTAGCACTATAAATAAAAATATAAGCAATCAAGAAGATAGGGTTTCATTATGGTAAGTAAATCTATTACACTTTTATCATCACTAGAGAAGAAACAAAATAGAATATCCAGTATCGCTTTGACATTCTCTAATAATATACTTTGTAAAACAGCTAGTTTACATCGTATAAATGTCTCTCTTTCACTTCTTTTTAAAAAGAGAGTTAAAAATAGACATGAGAGGTGTGTTATTACACATAATACATTTGTACAAGAAGAAGCTAGGGTGCAGAATTCTTTAGCTGCGTTTAGAAATATTAATAATAATGTATATCTGAGTGTTAATAATATTCTTAACAAAAATAACCAATCTTTTTCCCAATCTTCAGCAACCAAGAATTATAAATTTACTTTTTTAGAAGAAAAAAACATTGACTTAAAAGTAGAAAAACATTATCGAAACAA
>Ga0256826_1001147_pt1 | contig 16382 bp, 14 predicted proteins | sample CV79metaG_FD_185975 | JGI IMG/M metagenome (GOLD analysis project Ga0256826, IMG submission 185975) | Hydrothermal vent microbial communities from East Pacific Rise, Pacific Ocean - CV79 | ecosystem: Environmental > Aquatic > Marine > Hydrothermal vents | place: Pacific Ocean: East Pacific Rise...
TTTTTTTATGTATTAGTTTTTAGTCAAGAGATAGAAAAATGTTTACAAAGTACTCTAAGGCTAAGACGTTTCAGATGAATTACAAACATAAAGAAGGACGAGCAAAAGCGGCAATTTCAACCAGAAAAGCATTTGGAGTAAACTTTAGCACTTCCTATACCAAATTGGATTTTTGTAGGAACACTATTATTACAAAAAGTCATTTATTTTGGAAGTGTAAAATAAAATGTTGATCCTTTAGCGACAACAGAATTAACCCAAATTTCGCCTCCTAATAATTTCACATAGGCTTTAGTAATAGCAAGCCCCAATCCAGCGCCTTCAATTGCAGATGACAAATGATTATCTGCTTGAATAAAGCGATCAAAAATTGATTCAATTTCGTTACTTGAAATACCAACACCGGAGTCGGCAACATAAAATTCGAGCATATTCTTCTTTTGTTTAAAGCCAACATGAATAGAACCTTTTACTGAATATTTAATGGCATTTTTTATTAAATTTGTAAGTATTGCCAAGAATTTCTCTTTATCAGTGGCGATACTTAAGTCGGATTGATTATTATCAAAAAAAAGTTCCATTCCTTTACTATCTACTTCAGGAGTAAAAAATGCATACAAATAATTCATTTGTTCTTTTAAACAAACTTTGGATACTATAGCTTGTATTGAGCCAGACTCTATTTTAGAAATATCAATTAAATCGTTTATAATCCCCAGAAGCCTGAAGCCACTTCTTTCAATAACTTCTACAAATTGTTGTTTTTCTTTGGGGCTAAGATCTGGTTCTTTCAAAAGGCTCGTGAACCCCATTATTCCATTCATAGGAGTCCTTATTTCGTGACTCATATTTGCTAAAAAAGCAGACTTCAACCGATCGCTTTCCTCAGCTTGCTCTTTTGCTTTTATTAACTCAAGTTGGTTTTTCCTAATCTCTGTTACATCTTGATGAATAATAATAACTTGATCAACATTATTCTTTAGAAAGATAGGAAAGGTAATACATTTTAAAATTCTTTTACGTCCCGTATTACCACTTTTATAAGGATCATATTCCATATCGGGTAAAAATACGGTCTCTCCATTAAAAGCTCTTTTCAAATATTTTAACCAACCGGTTTCATCTGCATAATCATCGTCCAGAACATTATACTTTCCTACAACCATATCCTTATTTGAATGCCAAATAGTTTCCCAAGCGCTGTTAACATGAACTGTCATTCCGGTTTTATCAAAAATTTGGATACTAAGTGGAGATTGGTCAACGATGGCTCTAAATTGTTCTTCACTTTTTTCTGCTCGTTCTTTAGCGACAAGTATTTCTTTTTCTTTCTTTATTTTCTCCGATACGTCTCTGATAGTACCAAGTACAAGCTGTTGATTTTTAATATTAATTATTTTACCAATAATTTCTGTCATATACTCAGTTCCATCTTTCTTTTGCAAGTTCACTAAGATGGCTAAACCTTCCATTTTATATTTACTGTCAAAAAAACTCTTATGTGGCTGATTTTTTGCTTTCATATCAAACACAGTAAGTTTAAGAAGCTCATCGGAAGTATAGCCAGACATTTTGCAAAAGCTTGGATTTACAAAAATATAATTTCCATCAAAATCAGCAACAGTAATTCCTTCGGTTGATTGTTCACTAATAGCCCTGAATTGCATCTCGCTTTCTTCTGCTTTTTCCTTCGCAAGAATTAATTCTTTTTCCGTTTTCTTTCTTTGACTAATATCTGTAATAACAGCATGAATTATCGTTTTTATAGAATCGCTATAAATATTTGTCAAAAGTACTTCACAAGGAAATATTAGACCATTACTTTTTTTATGATTCCATTCAAAGCGGTGTGTTCCGTTAATAATGGCAATTTTCATCATTTCATTTGCTTTCTCAATTGATGATTTACCATCAGGTTGTAATTTGGGCGAGATATCAGAAGGATGAGTATTGATAACTTCCCGCTTATTTTTATAAGCCAACATTTCAACAGCAGATTGATTGCAGTCAACAAAAAGTCCATTTTCAATTATTAAATTAGCATGTCCTGACTTTTCAAATAATTCACGAAATTTCTTCTCGCTCTTTTCAATTTTTTCATTTGCAAGTATCAGCTCATCATCAACTTTCTTTTGACTAGTAATATCACGGGCAGTAAAAATTACGCTATTTTTTGTTTTAGGTTTGGCCTTTCCTTCAAACCAAATAATATCATCTCCTATAATTAATGGATACTCTAAAGAAATTGTTTTTGATTCATCCAAGCTTCTTCGAACTACGCTTAAAAACCGCTCTGCTTCTTTAAGAGGAAACACCTCGTGAAGAGTTTTTCCCAATACCTCATTAGGAAGTTTATACATTAGTTTAGGAGATGTAGGAGCAATATATAGATAAGTACCATTATAATCCATTTCAAAAACAATATCTGACATGGAGCTGAAAAGAGACCGTAAATTAAATTCACTTTGCTTTAGTGCATCTTGTGCTTTTTTTTGTTCGGTGATATCTATAGTAACTCCCATGAGAACATTTTCAGACTTAAAAAGATAAGCAACTTTAAGGGACTTTACTTCTCCTTCTGATGTTAATACCCTATAAATAAAACTACCTGTAAATGCTTTGTTGTTCTTGTTTTTTATAGCAAAAGCGAGCTGTTCTTTAACAATTGCTGAATCTTCGTTATTAAAGGCGTACTTTTCATAAAAATCTATAATTGAATAGGAAGTTTCCTTTAATTCATTACTAATAATGAAATTGGTTTCTGGTTTAAGAGTAAGTATTAGTGAGTTTAAATCCAATTCCCAAGCTCCAATTTTAGATAATTGTTGTAGCTGGCTGTTAATAATATGAAAGGTATTCTGACTTTTTAAGTGCTCACGAAAAACTGTGTTTTCTTTCAATAATTCTTCATATGTAAGTCTTACTCCCATAATTATTTTCTAATAATAAATCATTCATTAACTCTAACAAATGTAATGATAAGTTGGGCAAGAAACAAGCTGATTAATATCATACAAATATGTAAAGTTGAAAGATATTAACCGACTATACTTTAAAAATAATTTCTTTAAATTGCATAATCACTCCAGAAAAACAATTACTTGAACAAACACTTTTAGAGAGCATATTTAATATTGTAATAAGGGGGAATGTTAAATTACTCCAGCAATAATTAGCCCCAATACATATAATAGATATATATTGATACCCATAAAATATTTAAAAACTAACTTTCTTGAAAACTCTTTTTTGAATATAGTTGCAAAACCAATAATTAGTGAAAACAGACCAATAAACAATAATATGATAAGACCTAAACTGGAGAAAACGTTCATTAATGGTAGCAATAAGCTACTAACAGCAGTAGCACTAGTCCAAACAAAAGTAATGCTCTTTAACTGTCCTTGATTATAAAGGTCGGAAATAGTAGGGAAATTTGCTTTTCTATAATCGTTTCCATTACGCATAACAAGAAGCCAGAAATGGGGGATTTGCCACATAAACATGAAGAATGAGAAAGCTAAAATATTAGAATCAAGCAGGTTTCCTCCAGCTGCAACATAACCAACCAAAGGAGGTATTGCACCAATAACAGAACCGGGAATTACTGCAAAAGCTGTTTTTCTTTTTAGAGGAGTGTAGATTGCATTATACCACAATAAGGCTAGCAAGCCAAGCTCCATAGTAGCTAATCCTGCTGATACATAGAGCATATAAGATCCTATAAGGCTTAATATCACAGCAAACACAAGCCCATGCTTTGGTGAAATGGCACCTGATGGGATGGGTCTGTTTTTAGTTCTATCCATGAGGGCATCCAACTCGTACTCCTGATATTGATTAAGAGCTGCAGACCCACTTGCTAATAAAAAAATACCTAATAATACCCAAACCAGTTGGGTATGAACAGTACCATCAAACATTAAATAGCCAACAAAAGTTGTAATGGTAACAAAGAAAGTGATTCTCACTTTAGCTAATTCCATGTACAGTTTTAGGTAGTTTTTCATTTCAAATTATTTTACACTTTTTAAATAAGCGATAATTTGTTTCAGCTGCTCTTCGCTTATAGTTTTCTCATAAGAAATCATTACTTGTGGATAAGTATCCACTATTTCGCTATTAGGTTGGTAAACAGATTTTTTAATATAGTCTTCATCTGCCACAACAGATTTTTTTGATCCACCGGCTACTAATACCTCTCTTTTGCCACCATATAGTCCTTTAAAACTAGGGCCTACTAATCTGGAGCCATCTAAACTATGGCAAGCAGTGCAACCATTAGCTTGTAATATTTGTAAACCTGTTTCAGCAGGAGCAGCTCCACTAAGGTCTTCGCCATACCAATTATTATAATTTTCCTCACTCATTACTTCCACCTTACTAAGCATAAATGAGTGACGTTCGCCACAGTATTCTGCACATAAAATATCGTATTCACCTTCTTCGTATGCCTCGAACCACATCTTATTGTTTATACCCGGCACTACGTCTTCTTTTATTCTAAATGCAGGAATATACAAACTATGTAGTACATCCGGTGAAAAGAGGTCTAGAACAACAGCTTTATTAACAGGAACTTTTAAAGTTGGGCTAACTTTTCCATTTTTATATTCAAAAGACCAACTCCACATTCTACCCGTAGCTTTAACATGCATAGCATCTTCTGGAAAATCTCTCATTGCTTTATAACCAACCCATCCGTAATAAAACATAATTAATACAAGTATAGTAGGAATAACTGTCCACAAGACTTCGAGTCGCATATCCTCCTTTACATTTTTTGCTTTTGGGTTTTTCTTTCTATTAAATTTAATAACAAAGCCAATCATAGTAAGCGTAATTGCTATTAAGAAAAATAATGATATTCCCAATATAACTACAAATGCATTATCTACACCTTCTACAAAATTTGAAACATTATTCATATATCAATCTTTTATCTTTTTATAAATTTATCTTAAGGCGAAATCGAAAAATGTTAATACAATAAAGCCTGAAAAAACTGTCATGGTAACAAGAAGTAGTATTGTAAGTATTCTGCTATCAAATTTTAAATGCATAAAATAGGCTAAAACAATTCCTGCTTTAATAGTTGCAATTACCAAAGCAATTGCAACAGACCCAGTTATATAGGCTATAGTAATAGTAAGCCATGTAAGAAATAATAAGGCAATCCATACCTTTAAGTTATCGGCATAACTAATAATATGATGCTCTTCTTTGTGATATTGTTCCGTGTTTTCCATAATAATTAAACTATTAAATACATTAAAGGGAATAAGAAAATCCAAATTAAATCTACTAAATGCCAATATAATCCTGCATTCTCATGAAGAGCAAAATTATTATATGTCTGCTTTCCTTTATTAATTTTCGCTATCACTACACCAATGAATATAGCTCCAATAATTACATGCAAGCCATGCAAGCCTGTCATGAAATAGTATAAAACAAAATAAAGTCTTTCGCCCCCAGGAAGAGCATTAAACTCATCACCACCAGGGTATAGTCCAACTTCAAATTTATGACCCCATTCGAAATACTTATTAATCATAAATACTACTGCTGCTAAAATGGTAAACCATAATAGATTTTTAGCCAATCTGTAATGCTTATTCTGAATAGCTGTAATAGAGATAGCCACTGTAGCCGAGCTAGTAATTAAAACAACCGTATTTACGGCTCCAATAAAAATATCTAAATGTGCAGATCCAGCTCTAAAAGCTTCAATGTTCAGGTTTCTATAAATAGAATATACTAAGAAAAGGCCTCCAAATAATAGAAGTTCAGTAAATAGGAATAACCACATTCCAAGTTTAGATGCCTGATCATCTCTGTGCTCATCATGAGCAATATTCATAGTTGTAGTACTCATGTTTAGTCCTCCTCTTTATGATATTCATATGGGCCTTCAGTAATTGTTGGCACTTTGTCAAAGTTCTCCAATGAAGGTGGTGAATCCACTGACCACTCTAAGGTGCGACCTTTCCAAGGATTTTTCACCGCAGGGGCCCCATGTTTCTTAGCTTTAATAAAATTCACTATCATAATGATTAAACCAATAAGCAATATCCAACTCCCAACGGTAGAAATGATATTAGGTAAATGAAACCGTGGTAAGTAATCGAAATATCTTCTTGGCATACCCATTATTCCAACAATCAACATTGGGAAGTATAAAAGATTAAATCCGATAAACATAAACCAGAAACCAATATTAGCCCATTTAATATTATACATTTTTCCATAAATTTTAGGGAACCAATAATATAAAGCTGCAATAAAGGCAAAGCCCGTCCCTCCAAACATAACATAATGGAAGTGCCCAACAACAAAATAGGTATCATGCAAATGCACATCGGTTGCTAAAGCTCCAACAACAAGTCCTGTTAGTCCACCAATTAGAAATAAGAAGATGAAGCCTAGAGCATAAAGCATAGCTGGTTTTAAATCGATAGATCCACCATACATTGTAGCTAACCAGTTAAATACTTTTATTGCACTAGGTATAGCTACTAAGAATGTAAGAATGGAGAAAATAACACGTGCGGGTCCACTCATACCAGAGGTAAACATATGATGTCCCCAGACAGTATATCCTACAAAAGCAATAAACAAACTGGAAAAGACAATAGCTTTATAACCAAATATTTTTCTTTGTGAGAAGGTAGGAATAATCTCGGAAATCACACCCATTGCAGGCAATACCATTACATAAACTGCAGGGTGAGAATATATCCAAAATAAGTGTTGATAAAGAATAGGGTCTCCTCCTAAAGATGGATCAAACAAACCCACACCTAAGAACCTCTCTGCAACAATCATTAATAAAGTAATACCAATAATAGGTGTTGCCAGGAGTTGAATCCAAGCAGTAGCATATAATCCCCAAGCAAAAAGAGGCATTTTAAACCAAGTCATGCCAGGAGCTCTCATACGATGCATGGTTACTAAGAAATTTAATCCAGTTAAAATAGACGAAAATCCTAAAATAAATGCGGCTAAAACTGACATACTCACATTTGTATTGGTATTGACGCTATACGGAGCATAAAACGTCCAACCTGTATCGGCTGGTCCATCACCAAATACCAAAGTTGACAATGCAAATATTGCACCTATGACATATAAATACCAAGAAAGCAAATTTACTCTGGGAAAAGCAACATCTTTGGCACCTATAAGAATAGGCATCATGATATTACCAAAAACAGCAGGTATTCCTGGAATGATAAAAAGGAATATCATGATGACACCATGAAGCGTAAAAACACTATTATAGGTTTTAGCTTCCATTATTTGTCCACCCGGATTTAGTAATTCTAACCTCATGAGTAAACCTAAAGTAACTCCTACCATAAAAAACGATGCGATTGAGTAGAAATAGAGGAGACCAATTCTTTTATGGTCGGTAGAGAATATCCACTTAAAAATTCCCTTTCTCCCTCCAGTTTCTTCAAAGAAGTTTAAATGGTGCTTTGTAACATTTTCATCCATATCAATTATTTATATTTTATTTTTCTTTTTCTTAAAAATCAAAACTAATAATAGCAAGAGAGCCAAACCTATAATGATACTTCCCGATATTTTAGTAATATTAAAAACATAACCCTTTCCTTTGGGATCGTAGCTAAAACAAAACTCTAAAACTTTGTTTATTGTGGGACTGGAATGTCCTTTTGAAGCTTCAACAATAGCCATTTTCAAATCAAATGGCAAGAAATAAGTGCCATGTAGATATCTGGTAATTTTTCCTTTTGGACTGCTGACCATTATGGCAGCTGCATGAATAAAATTATCGCCTTCTCTCTTGAACTTGAATCCAAAATTATCAGTAACTTTAGCTATATTCAAACTATCTCCTGTCAGCCAAATCCATTTAGATGCATCAACATCATTCTCAAATGTTTTTATGTAGTTAGCTTTTTTTAACTTCCCTAATGATGGTATATCATCAGAGTTCATACTAATAGTAATAACTTGATAATCTTTTCCAAGAACTAGGTCTGATTTGTCAATAACATCGGCAACCCCACCTAAGAGAGGAGAGCATAAACCCGGACAGTTAAAATAAATGAAACAGAAAACTGTCGGTTTGTCAATAAGTGAAACCAATTGAACACGGCTACTGTCATCTTTTAGTAAATAAATATCTTGAGAAATTATAGTATCAAGATGTTCATAAATGCCAATTTCTGGACTTTCAAAATTTACGGGATTTTCCTGTCCTATTGCATAGGAAATCAGAAAGGTGAAAATAGAAACACCTAATAGTCTTAAAATCATTTACTTTTGTTTTTGTTTTACTTATTCGTTATTTAGACTAAATAAGCATTGGCAAATAAAAGCAAAAAAAAACGGATGAACAATTTTGTTTGTTCATCCGTTATCGTTTTAACAAGGTTTTAACAGGCCTTGAATTGTAAGTATTATGGGCAAGCTACCCCTTGAGCATCTTTAGCATTTGCCGGATTACTTCCTTGCAAACTCAAAATAAAACTAGCTAATTGCTCTGTTTGACTTTGAGTGAGCTGGTCTTTATAAGGGGTCATTCCTTTAGCAGGAACACCATTTCTAATAGTTCTTACAATATCGGTAAAGTCGCAACCATTAATCCAATTACCATCGGTAAGATTTGGTCCAATCGCGTTTCCTTCAGCATTCATTCCATGACAAGCAAAACAAGCTTTCTCTGCAAACATAGCCTTACCCGCAGCAATTTCGGCAGGGTCAGTAGATGCGCTTGATGCCGCAGGTGGCAAATCAGCTACACGACTTGCTTCAGCCTTAGCTACGATAGCTAATTCTTGGTTTAACTCATCATACTGAGAAGGTCCTGAATCTGTCATATGGAAATAAATCCAATAGCCAACAGCAAATATTACAGAAATATAGAATATATACATTAGCCATGGTGGTGGCGGATTATCTAATTCTTCAATCCCATCGAAGTCATGGCCCTCTATTATTTTTCCTTTATGATATTTTACATCATCGCTCATATCTTTAAGTTTTTTTATATTTTTACTTTATTTCGTTTCTAGAATACTCGGTATCAGTATCATCATCAAGAGGCATTTCACTTATTCCAGTGTAATAGGATTTCTTAGTAGTATACACATAATATAAAATAAATAGAAAGATGGCGAAGAAAATGACAAACATCACAGACTGTGTCATTCCTATTCCATCAATTTTGCTTAAATGTTGCATTGCTAATTTCATAATGTATTCTTTTTATTATTAATAATCGGGGAACTTAGTTCCCCGAATAACGATATATTAATTCTGAACAGAAATTCCACTACCTACTTTATGCATATACGCAATCAGGGCGATAATTTCTGTATTGGCTTTGGTGTTTGGTCCAATAGAAGCAGCTACTTCCTTTGCTTGTTTATTAAGATCTGCCAATGCTTTTTGAGCATATCCTTCTGGATAAGGCACTCCTAAGAACTGCATTACTTCAATCTTACGCTCCAATGTACTATTATCTAGTTTGGTATCATATAACCAAGGATAAGGAGGCATAATTGAGCCTGGAGATGTACTTCCTGGGTCCATCATATGATTGTAGTGCCATGCTGCTATTTTATACATTTTACTGTTTTTATCACCTGTACGAGCCAAATCCGGACCTGTTCTTTTTGAACCCCACTGGAATGGGTGATCGTAAACAAATTCGCCTGCTTTAGAATAGTCACCATAACGTTCTACTTCTGAACGGAAAGGACGAACTTGCTGTGAGTGACAGTTATAACAACCCTCACGCACATAAATATCACGGCCTTGTAGCTCAAGAGGAGAATAAGGAGTAACAGTTTCAATGGTAGGAATATTTGACTTGACTGTAATCATTGGGATAATCTCTACAGCCCCTCCGATTGCCACTGCAATAACAGCCCAAATAGTAAATTGTACAGGCTTTCTCTCCAACCAACCGTGAATAGTTTCACCGGCAACACGTTTTTCAGATTCAACCACTAAAGCAGGAGCACTCACGTTTTCATCGCCAATAAATTTACCAACAGCCATGGTTTTAAACAAGTTATACATCATCATCACAAAGCCTAGCAGATAAAGGAGTCCCCCAAATGCACGAGTAATATAAAGTGGAATTAGTTGTGTAACTGTTTCTAAGAAATTTGGATAAGCCAACATTCCTTCTTCATTAAACTCTTTCCACATTAAGCTTTGTGTAATTCCTGCCCAATACATAGGGATAGCCCAGAATAGCATACCAATAGTAGCAATCCAAAAGTGAGTATTAGCAAGTTTTTTACTAAAGATTTTTACACCCCATAATCTAGGTACCAACCAGTAAAGCATACCAAAAGTTAACAGACCATTCCAACCCATTCCACCAATATGTGTGTGAGCAGGTGTCCAATCAGTAAAATGGCTAATAGCATTTACATTCTTCAAAGACAATAGAGGACCTTCAAATGTGGCCATACCATATGCTGTAACGGCTACTACGAAGAATTTCAAAATTGGCTCTTCTCTAACTTTATCCCAAACTCCCCTAAGAGTAAGCAAACCGTTAATCATACCACCCCAAGAAGGAGCAATCAGCATAACAGAAAATACAACACCTAATGTTTGTGCCCAATCTGGTAAAGCTTGGTATAAAAGATGGTGAGGCCCAGCCCACATATAAAGGAAAATTAAAGACCAAAAATGGACAATAGATAATTTATAGGAATATACAGGACGATTTGCTGCTTTAGGTAAGAAATAATACATTAAACCCAGAAAAGGCGTAGTGAGGAAAAATGCTACTGCATTATGCCCATACCACCACTGCACTATAGCATCTTGAACTCCCGCATAAACAGGATATGATTTCCAAAATGAAACAGGAATTTCGATTGAATTAACAACGTGGAGTAATGCGATAGCTGTCCATGTGGCGATATAAAACCAAATAGCTACATAGATATGTTTTACTCTTCTCACAATAAGTGTTCCGGTGATATTGATACCAAAAGCAACCCAAACCACTGCAATAGCAATGTCAATAGGCCATTCTAATTCAGCATATTCTTTACTTAAAGATAAACCTAATGGTAAAGTAATGGCAGCAGACAAAATAATGAGTTGCCAACCCCAAAAGTGAAAGCGCCCCAAGAAATCACTCCACATTCTTGTTTTTAGTAATCTTTGCATAGAATAATAAACACCAGTAAATATGGCATTACCCACAAATCCAAATACCACCGCATTGGTGTGAAGAGGACGAATCCGACCAAAAGTCAGAAAGGATGTACTAAAGTTTAATTCGGGAAATGGCAATTGCAATGCTATTAGCAAGCCAACAAGCAGAGCAATAATCCCATAAGCGATAGTAGCCATTATAAACAGCCGCACTATCTTGTTGTCATAGGCAAAATTTTGATTTTCCATAGTCATTCATTTTCATTTTTAGATGAATTATTATCATTTGATTTTGATTCTGTAGGTTTTGCATCGTCAAAAAGGGCTCTTACTGAAGGTGTATATGAATCGTCGAACTGTCCTGTTTTTACCGACCAAATAAACAAAAATAGAAACAACAAAGCAACCAAAGCACTAGCCGTGATTAATACAAAGAGTATGGTCATATAATTAGGTATTGTAAGTCTTGAATTGCAAACATAAAAATAATTGTTAAAAAAAACAAAATTTTTTAACAATCTGTCTCATATCCTTGTGGTAAAAGTAGTACTTTTTTTTTGATTATTTATCGTCTATCAGAAACTAAAGCGTTAATATTTGTAGCTAAAGTTACAAACACTACCACAGTAACCGAACTTACCGGCATAAGAATAGCAGCAATAATTGGCGTAAGTACACCATCTATTGCAAAACTTAGCCCTACAATATTGTATATCAGCGATATCAAGAAACTTATTTTTACTACATTGATACTTCCTTTTGATAGTTTTAAAAACTTATTTAAGTGTTTGAACTTTCTAGATTCCAATATACCATCACAAGCTGGAGAAAAATTATATATATCATCAGCAATAGTAATACCAACATTACTTTGAGTTAAAGCACCTGCATCATTCAAGCCATCCCCTATCATCATTACATTTTTACCTTTTGCTTGTAAAGATTTGATATAAGCCAATTTATCGGCAGGTTTTTGATTAAAATGCATAAAACTATCTTTAGGAAACCACTCTTTTAATCGTTCTCTTTCTCCATCATTATCCCCAGAAATTAAATGCACTTCATATTTTTTACTCAGCTTATTTATTAGTTTTTCTAATCCTTCTCTATACTTATTCTCCATACTAAAAAATCCCAAATACTCATTGTCAATTGAAAGATAAACTCGAGACAGTGCTTCTGACTGCGTATCTATCTTGGCACCAGCAAAATAGGCATTACCTAGCTTGATGAGTTGGTGATTGATTCTACCTTGCACACCTTGTGCCGGAATTTCTTTAAAATCTTCAACATAATACGATTCTAAATTCTGTAAATGCTTATATAAAGCAATACTCAATGGATGTGTAGACTGGCGAGCAAGACTTTTTGCAAAACATAATTGTTCAATATCTAATTCGTTATTTCCTTTAAATTCTACATTAACAGAATTTGATTGAGTAATAGTTCCGGTTTTATCAAAAACAACTGTATCTACTTTCGAAATATTTTCGATAACTTGAGTATTTTTAATATAAAAACCACGCTTCCCAAAAATCCGCATTGAATTTCCATATGTGAATGGAATTGAGAGAGCTAATGCACAAGGGCAAGCTACAATTAATACCGCTGTAAAAATAGATATTGCATGTGGAGCATCAATAAAAAACCATGTTATCATTGTTAAAAATGCCAAGCTCAAAACTATGATAGTAAACCACTTACTAATTCCATCTACCATATTATTGAGCGTTTCTTTAGGCACTATTCCTCCTTCACTTTGATTCCATAGTTTTGTTAAACTACTTTGGTCAACAGTTTTATTCACCTTTAACTCAATAGCAGCACCCATTTGCTTACCACCAGCATATATTGGTTCTCCTATTAATTTACTCACAGGATTTGATTCACCAGTCACAAAGCTGTAATCTACGTTAGCCACTCCCTTTATTAAGGTTGCATCTACCGGAATGAGTTCATGATGTCGAACTAATATTCTATCACCTTCTAAAAGGTCTTTTATTTGAGTTATCTTTTCTTCTCCATCAATTATTTTTGTGATGGCGATAGGAAAATAAGATTTATAGTCTCTATCAAAAGCTAGAGCTTGATAAGTTTTATTCTGATACCACTTACCTACCAAAAGAAAGAAGATAAAACCCGAAAATGAATCCATATATCCTGTACCTGTTCCAGATAAAATTTCAAAAGCAGATTGGCTAAATAGTGCAATAATGCCAATGGAAATAGGTAAGTCAGTGTTCATTACTCCAACTTTTAAATTTTTAAAAGCAGAAAGAAGGTAATCTCGAGCGCTGTATATTAATACAGGAAGAGCCAAAATAAGGTTTAAAAAATTGAGGAAACTTTGCAAAGCTGGTTCCACACCTTTTTCACCGGCAAAATAATCGGGAAAACTGAGCATCATGATATTTCCGAAGGAAAAACCTGCAACTCCAAGTTTAAATAGCAGTTGTCTATCCTCCTTTTTGGCGGTTTTCTCATCCATATCATCCAAAGTAATCATTGGAGAATAATGAATACTTGCCAATATTTCTACAATTTTCCGGAGTGAAACTTCACTTTCTTTAAAAGTGATACTAACTTCTTTTTTTACAAAATTGACCATAGAATGAGTAATTCCTGGATGTAAAGTATCTAAATGCTCCAATAGCCAAATACAAGCACTACAGTGTATTGCAGGAATATACAGAGTTATTTTAGAATAATCTCCGTCTTTAAATTCTAATAACTTCTCTAATATTTCTTCATTATCAAGATAGGCAAACTTTGATCCAAACTCATGTTCATCAACCCGTACACCCGGACTATTATCCATTTCATAGTAGGTATACATTTGCTTTTCATTCAGCAGCTGATATACAGTTTTACAACCATTACAACAAAATGGCTTATCGTCCCATATGATAGGATACTTACCACAATCTTCACCACAGTGAATACATTTTTTGTTTTCTTTGGCCATTTTAATTTCGAGTTAACGATGGAAGTTTGAAATTAAAAAAGCGAATATATTGGATTCAATATATTCGCTTTTTTAAGGTAAATATGATTGATTATTTACATTTGTCACCTTCTGCTGCTTTAGCATTGGCAGGATTGGATCCTTTTAAACTCATAATAAATGCAGCTAATTGTTTAATTTCTTCTGGTTTCAATTGTGCTTCATATGCTACCATAGTAGTACCTGCAGCCCCTTTAGTAATAACATTTATTACATCCTCTACGCTACAACCATGCTTTGAAAAATCATCGGTAAGATTTGGACCTATCGCATTACCTTCTCCATTCATTCCATGACAAGCAAAGCATGCTTTTCCTGAAAACAATGCTTTTCCGGCATCAACATCATCACCAGCAGGCATCATATTTAAGTCTGCTACAAAACTAGTTTCAACTTGATTGTTTACGGTTACAGTTTGACTGTAATTGCCAACAAATGACACCACAGATGCAATAATTAATAATGAAAAAGCCAAACGGAGGATGCTTGACATAGGATTGTTTTTTTGTCCTTTAAATAATGTACTCATAATATTGTTTTTTTTATTTGTTGATTTATTTTCTTAATAAGGTATTACGATTCCGAAATGCAAATATATAGATTTAGCAGAAAGAAGCTTCATTTTTCATTCTAAATAAGTCCTATTTTTTTTTGCAAGTTTCATTATTCCAACAAGAATTATAATAATCTATTTATCTCCAAATAATTATTAAATTTGACCATGGATAAAACTTGAGTAAAAGTAATAAAAAAATCAAATACTAAGCCATGTCTACAGTAAATTATAAAGTTGAAATTACAGCAGGTTTTACTACTTTTTTTACTGCTATGTATATTATTATAGTAAACCCAGCAATTATGGCCCCGGCAGGATTTGGATATAATGCATCCTTAACTGCTACAGTTTTAGTTAGTGCATTATCAAGCATTGCCATGGGTATATATGCTAAGAATCCTATTTTGGTAGCTCCGGGAATGGGCTTGAATGCCTTTATTGCTATTATGTTAATGAATAACCCGGAAATAGGTCCAGCGATAGCACTAGGAGCTGTTTTTTGGAGCGGTATTGTATTTCTATTACTCAGTATTTTTAATATTAGATCTTATATTCTTGAGGCAATACCAGTAGAAATCAGAAATGCAACTGCTGTGGGAATAGGATTTCTTATTAGCTTGATTGGTTTTGTAAATGCCGGTTTCATTATCAAGGGAGAGCCTCTTTCTGCAATTAGTTTTAGCAATCCCATCGTCATTACTTTTTTATTCAGTTTATTAATTGCCATTACTCTAATTTTAAAAAAAATAAAAGGAGCATTTATAATAAGCATCATCATTGGAACAATTCTAGCTTGGCCTATTGGGCGGTGGTATGGAGATGCATCAGCAATAAACTTTGGCACTTCACAATTGGTAGCATGGAAAGGATTTATGTCTATACCTGATTTTAGTTTATTATTCACTATGGATTTAATTGGTGCCTTAAAATGGTCAGTATTTCCAATGGCCTTTGGAATTTTATTTGCCGATATGTTTGATAGCATTGGAACTTTTGTGGGAGTAGCTGAGGCGTGTAACTTAAAAGATAAGGACGGTACGCCCAGAAATATGAAAAAATCTTTGATTGTAGATTCGTTAGCAACTCTATTTAGTGGAATGGCAGGAACAGCTCCCGGAACTGCCTATATAGAGTCTGCTGCTGGAATTCAAGAGGGTGGAAAAACCGGTTTAACTGCTATTGTTGCCGGTTTACTCTTTTTACCATTTATGTTCCTCTCTCCATTATTAAGTATTGTTCCTGCTATTGCAACTGCTCCTGTTCTTGTAATTGTTGGAGCTTTTATGGTAAAACCCATTAAAATAATAGATTGGGATAATATTGAGAAAGCTTTCCCATCATTCTTAACCTTAATGATAATCCCTTTTACTTATTCTATCACACAAGGAATTATTTGGGGTTTACTAGCTTTTACTTTAATACAAATTATTACAGGTCAAATAAAAGCCATTCCTATTACGCTTTGGATTATTAATTTGTTCATTGTACTTTTACTTATTATATAATAATATACATTCCAGCATTTATTGTCTAATGGTTATACTTATAATAAGAAAGGAATTATAATCAATCGGAGCATTATTTTTTTATCTTTACAAAAGACTATAAAAGTATTTCAAAAACCGTTTGATCATTTTTACTTGAACTAACAATAATATCTCC